>Ga0335085_10000116_pt1 | contig 258168 bp, 198 predicted proteins | sample Lox_Sample_45_FD_206712 | JGI IMG/M metagenome (GOLD analysis project Ga0335085, IMG submission 206712) | Soil microbial communities from Loxahatchee National Wildlife Refuge, Florida, United States - Lox_Sample_4.5 | ecosystem: Environmental > Terrestrial > Soil > Wetlands | place: USA... | reverse complement strand
CGAAGCACAACTCATCACGTAACCCATGTCCATAACGGGTTACATTCTCAAATTGCGCGACGATACCTCCCCGGTTACATTTTAGGCTGCGCGATACGTTGGCTTGACAGAGCCGGGTCGTTGTGATATATCAACCAGTTAGCAACTCTGTGGTTTAGGCCTTGCGAGCGTGTTTCCATGCTCACACCACAGCCCCGTCTCGCTCGGCAACCCTTCACCGCCCGGCGGGAGGCAGGCCGTCTGGCCAAGGTGCTCCGATGCTGCACCTACCCGTCCCCTGGCCTCGAAAGCCTTGGGCGCTTTAGCTTGCGTCAGTGGGAACAAAGCTGGAATCACACACAATCCAAAGGGGCTTACGCTGCTGGATCCCTTCCGGTCAATGAGAATCGGTGGGCCTTCGGTCAACCCTCGGTTGACTCAACATGTCTGGACGGTAATTCCGGGCCTTTCGAGGTCGCGCCCCCCAAAAGGCAGGCCGCGAGGCGGACGAGAAAGAGGGCGGACGCCCTCGTCCTTCGACACACTAAGGGCGCGCTCCTTGTGGGTATTGCGACCCGGCGGGGGCTATGTTTGAGGTAAACATCGAAGAGCCGCCGGAGCCGAGGAACCTGTGGCATCAACTCCTTGGAAACCTGCTGGCGATCACGTTTCCCTCGGTGTGCTTTCTCTGCGGCCAGAACCTGCACTACAGCCTGGCGGGCGGACCCTGTGGCGACTGCTGGTGCGCCCTCCAGCCATGGCACGGCTCGCTTTGCTTCCGCTGCGGGCTGCCGCTGCCGGGTCAGGTCGACGATCCTGGCTTCCTCTGCGCTGATTGCCGCCGCGGCCAGCCCCATTTCGACCTCGCCCGTAGTTACGGGGTCTACGCCCGGAAATTGCGCTCGGCGATCCTCCAGGTGAAGTTTCACGCGCGCGAGCAGTTCGGCATGAGGCTCGGACAACTGCTGATCGAGCCTTGGCAGGCGCTCGACGCCTCTACGCGTCTCGCCGGGCCGATTCAGATCATTCCTGTGCCCCTTCACCGGTCGAGGGAGCGGGAGCGGGGATACAATCAGGCGAGACTGCTGGCGGGAGGTTTCCTGCGGGCCGCCCGAGCCCAGACCGGCGCGCTGGAAATGGATCTGGCGCCGCGCTGTCTCAAGCGAAAGCGTTCGACCGTTCCCCAGAGCGGCCTGAACCTGTCGGCCCGAGCCGAAAACGTGCGCAACGTCTTCGAGGTGGCGCAGCCGGGGGCTGTGCGGGAGCGGGACGTCGTGCTGGTGGATGATGTCATGACAACGGGCGCCACCGCCTCGGGCTGCGCGGCAGCGCTCAAGCGCGCTGGAGCCCGGCGGGTGCTGGTCCTGACCCTGGCGCGCGCCACCCCGGAGTTTTCCGATCTCTGAGCCGCGTGGCTTATCCTTGGCTGCCGGTGTACTGTGAAACGACGCGTCAGAGAAAGTCGACGAGATCCCTGCTATCGTCGATCATGCTTCAGCGGGGACAGTTGACCTCTATGCCTCGGCGCGAACATAATACAAAAGTGATATGTCTGACGGTCCGCAAGGAATGATGCAGTCTCCGGTGCTCGTCCTGAACGCTTCCTACGAGCCCATCAATGTGACGCCCGTGCGCCGGGCGGTCGTCTTGGTGATCAAGGGGGTGGCCACAACCGAAGAGGCGGACGGGATGTTCATTCACTCAGCTTCGGCCAGCTTCCGCGTGCCTTCCGTGATCCGGCTGCGAGAATTCCGCCGCATTCCTTACCAGACCCGGGCGCTTTCCCGCAAGAACCTCCTGATGCGCGACCGCTACACTTGCCAGTTTTGTGGACGGGTGCTGCCGGCTGCCGAGCTCACCCTGGATCACGTAATCCCGCGCTCGCGCGGAGGGCACACCGATTGGGACAATCTCGTGGCCTGCTGCCATCGCTGCAACAATCTGAAGGGCGACCGGCTTCCGGAAGAGGCCGACCTGAAGCTGCTGCGCCCGCCCCGGCCGTTTACGCTCCACACCAGCCGCCAGCTCATGCGCATGATGGCGCGATCCGACGAGCGCTGGCGCAAGTATCTTTTTTGCTGATCTCATGCGGCGCGAGCACCGGTCGAAGCCCGCAGACGGTTCGGGCGCGCGCCGGGCTTGCGCTTCCCGACTGAAATCACTCCTCCCAACGGCGCTGTTCGTTTTCTTGTCGACCACCGCGCGTTCTCAGGCCCCCCCCGCGGAGGCCGCTTCCGCGGAGGCTCGCCAGCTGCTCGCCGAGCTCAATCATCTCTCGATCGATTCTTCCCAGGTCTATTTCCTGCGCGACGTCCGCATTGGCCGCGACCGCGCCAGCGTCTACTTCAACCGCGGATTCCTTGGACTCCTCACCACGGTCGAGGGCGAGGTGACAGGAGCCGTCTTCGTGGGCGATGGCGAGCTGTTGCTGATTCCCCCCGATGCCGTGGAAAAACAATCGCTCCTCAAATTCACCGGCTCGCCCGTGCTGGATGAACAGTTCTCGTCCATCTTTCTGCGCTTCACGGATCGTACGGCTCAGGAGTTGCTTGCCAAGGCACGGCCCCCTGATCCCGAGGACGCTGAGTTTGCGGCGGATTTCGTGCCGGCCTGGAACACGCTGGTGCGGCGCCTCAGTCCCGGCCAGTCCCTGCGCGTTCTGGAGGACCTCCTCAGCGAGCAGCGCCCTGAATACTGGTCGGCGGCGATCGCGGGGGTACACCTGGGCAACTTTGATCTCGCGGTCGATGAACGCCGGGAGGAGGCTGTCCAGGTAGGGGCTCTCCGGGTCAAGGGCGGGATATCCTACACCGACATCTGGTGCTCCTTCCAGAGCCAGAACCAGGCCCGCGACAAGGTAGCGGCGCTCCCGCCGGTGACGGCGCGCTCGTACCGCATTGAAACGCGGATCGAGCCGGATCAGACGCTCAGCGGCCGGGCTGACCTGGAGCTTGAGGCTCGCGCTTCCGAGCGCTTCCTGGCGTTCAAACTCTCGCCGCGGCTCGAAGTCTCTGAAGTCCGTGACGGGGACGGTAACCTGTTGCAGGATTTTCAAGGGCCAGTTGCGGAGGCCAGCGCGCCTCCGGATGGCAACAACGAGGTCGTGGTGATCCTGCCGCGAGCCCACGCGCCCGGCGAGACTTTCCGGCTCAGCTTCCGGTACCACGGCGCCGTGATCACCGATGTGGGCAACCGTGTGCTTTATGTGGGAGCACACGAGAGCTGGTACCCGAATCTAGGTCCGAGCCCGCCGGCTGTCTACGAGCTGACGTTCGAGTATCCCGGGCAGCTCATCCTGGTGGCCACCGGCCGGTGCGTCGAGGAGTCGTCTCGCCAGGACGATCGCCGCAGCCACTGGGTTTCGGAGGGCCCCCTGCCGGTGGCGGGTTTCAACCTGGGTCCTTACGACACCCGCAGCCGCGAGCTGAGCGGATTTCAGGTCCGGGTCTACGCCACTCCCGATGCCGAGTCGGCCCTGGAAAGGCGATATCTGCAGGTGCTTACGGCCGCCCAGGCGGCCATGCCGGCGCAACCGGCGGAGCCCCGAACATCTGCTCCCAGGGGAACCATGCCGGCGATGATTGAGCCCCTGTCGCCTTCGGCCCTGATCGGCAAAGTCACCGACAGCGCCGCCCAGGCGGTGAGCTACTTTGAGACGGTCTTCGGACGCTTTCCCTACCCGCAGCTCGCCATTTCACAGATCCCCGGAGAGTTCGGCCAGGGGTGGCCGGGGTTGGTTTATCTTCCTACCTCCGCCTTCCTGCCCGCCCGCCTGCTCTCCCAGCTCGGCATCGGTTTCGGAGCCGAGGGCCTGGAGGACCGCGTCATTCTGGCGCACGAGATCGCCCACCAGTGGTGGGGCAACCTGGTCGGCTGGCAGACCTACCACGACCAGTGGCTGTCCGAGGGATTTGCGAGCTATGCCGCCGCGCTCGAGTTGAGCCAGCAGAGCGGCGGCGAGCGGCTCTTCCGCGAACTGCTGCGCGACTACCGGCGCGACCTGCTAACCAAGGACAGAAAGGGCGACACGGTGGAATCCGCCGGACCCATCTGGCTGGGCGCACGCCTCAACAATTCTCTGGATCCGGAAGGCTTCAAGCCCATCATGTACAAAAAAGCCTGCTGGGTGATTCAGATGCTCCGCTTCCTGCTCACCGATCCGGAAACCGGCTCCGATGCCCGGTTCTTTCAGATGCTGCGGGATTTCCTGACGGCCTATCGCGACCAGGATCCGTCCACTGCGGACCTTATCGCGCGGGCCGAAAAATTCATGACCCGCGCCTCTGACCTGGACCACGACAAGAAGCTGGATTGGTTCTTCCGAGAATGGGTCTATTCCACCGGTATACCGGAGTACAAGCTGCAGACCTCGATCCATCGCCTGGCAAGCGGAACTTATCAGGTGGAAGGCAAGGTCACCCAGAGCGGCGTACCGTTCTCTTTCGAGATGCTGGTTCCGCTGACGGTTGTCTACGGCTCGTCCCTGAAGAAGCAGACCCGGCGTATCCTCGTGCCGGTCACGAGCGCCGGCGGGCGCTTCCGCTTCACCAGCGAGCTGCGGCCCCAGCGCCTGACCATCGACGACGACTCAATTCTGGCGGTGACGCATTAGCGTCGTCGGCCTCTCGCCCTGGCTACGCTTTTGGCCTCGATGCCGCGCCGGGCTCGATGAGGTGGTGCGACTTCCCCGGACCCGCTGGCTGGGCGTCGTGGGAGGCGAGGCGCCGCAGGAGCCTGGCTCTGAGTGCCGGCCGGGGCCGGACCGGAGCCGAGCTCTGGGCGAGCCAGCAGACGGTCTCAGCCGCCTCGCGCAGCGCCTCCAGACAGCGCGGGCACTTCTCACTGACATGGCTGCGGACATCCTCCCGCTCCCTGCCGGAGAGAATCCCAAGGACGTAGAGCTCGTAAAGATCCTCTAAATGGCTACAGTCCATGACCCCACCACGGCCCGGCGGCGGTGCTTAAGGAAGCGCGTGGCAGCCCGCAGCTCGCTTTTCATGCGCGCCAGCGGTTCGTCCAAGTGGTCCGCCAGTTCGGCCTCCGTACGGCCCTCGAACATCACCATCTCCAGCGCTTGGGTCTGCGGAGGAGGCAGCTGTCCCAGAACTTTCTGAAGCAATACCCGCCGTTGGTCGAGCCGGACCATCGCCGCCGGGGCGGGCAGCCAGACAAGAATCTCCGCCTCGGCCGCTGTGTTGGACCCGTCATCCGCCGGCCCGGCGCGGCGGCGAAGGCGGCTCAAGGCGCGAGTCCGGGCCGCTAGCGTCAGCCACGCCGCCAGGCTGACCTTGGCCCGCGCGAGCTGGCGGGCCTCTCTCCACAACTGCGAAAAGATGTCCTCCAGAACGCGCTCGCTCTCCTCCGTGTCGGAGAGAATCCGCCGGACCAGCCCGAGCAGCCGCGGCGCAAAGCGATCATAGAGCTGGATCAGCGCCTGGGGGTTGCCTTCGGCGGCCTGGGCGATCAAGGCTTCCGGGGTGGCGGAGGCGGGCGGCTCGCCAGCAGCGGGCGGCGAGCTCGATATCGCGGATGGACGGGACATGCGCACTTTCCGCGGCGTCCGGATCCCGCGGCGGACGCCGCCCCGATTCGTCGCGGCCAGCGACGAAAACTAGAGGTGTAGGCCCTAGGCTTTCTGGATCTTCTTGCCCGCAGCATCCCAAGCCGCCACGCACTTGTTGAAATACGAGTAGTTCGCCATGTGGCAGCCGATGGCGGTGTTATTGCCGAAAGAGGCGTCTTCCACCGAAGGGTTGCGGGTGCGCACCGACTGGAAGTAATTCCAGAGGTGCTCGCGATCATCGTCGTACCCTTCCGGCGGGTAGTAGGTAACGGCCTCCAAGGGCTTGAAGGTGCCCGGCTTGCCTTGGTGCTCCGCCTCCCAGTGCTCAGCGTATTCGGTCCGCATCTCGCGAGGCCAGCCCGGCGTGCAGGGCTCATGATCCATGCCGTCCTGCGGCGATAGCGTGACCGACCCGTCGTGAATCTCGATCTGGCCGCGCGTGCCCATGAAGCGCGTAAGCTCCGGGGCGTCGGTATTGAGGGTCACTCGCACGGCGGCGCGAAACTGCGGATAGTCATAGAGCGTGGTCAGGCAGTCGGGAACGTCGCGGCCGTCGTTCCAGCGAAAGAGGCCGCCAGCCGAGGAAGCGCGCTCGGGCGGCGCCGTCACGTCCATCACGCTGTGGATGCCGGTCAGCAGATGGACGAAGAGGTCGCCCGGGATACCTTCGCCATAGTCCTGGTAGCAGCGCCAGCGCGTCCAGCGCAGGGCGTCGAACGGGCGTTTGGGCGCGCTGCCGAGCCAGGTTTCCCAGTCCACGGTCTGAGGCGAGAGATCGGGCGGCACCGTGTACTCCCAGGCCCCGCAGGGGTCGTTGCGGCCCAGCGATGCTTCCACCAGGCAGATGTCGCCGATCGCGCCCTCCCTTACCAGTTCTTTCGCCTTGTTAAAAATGATGGAACTGCGCCGCTGGCTGCCGATCTGCACAATGCGCTTATTCTTCTGCTCCGCCTCGATCATCTCGAACCCTTGCTCCACCAGGTGGGTCATGGGCTTTTCGCAGTAGATGTCTTTGCCGGCGCTGCAGGCGTCGACCACGATCTGCTTGTGCCAGTGATCGGGGACCGCCGCGATGAGGCAGTCGATATCCTTGTTGTCGAGTAGTTCGTCATAGCGCTTGCTGGTGGTCAGCGGCTTGTCGGTCCCTACGATCTCCTTGGCCAGCTGCAGCCGCCCGTCGTAAAGATCGCAGGCGGCGACGCAGAAGACCCCCGGCAGCCCGATCGAGGTGCGCAGCAGGCCGGAGCCCTGCATGCCCACGCCGATGATCCCGAAATGGACCGTATCGTTCGGGCCCACGGCGCGTCCGGAACCTCCCGCGGAGAGCAACTCGGCGGCCGAGGCCCGGCCGGGATCGAGCATGATGGAGCGGCCGGCGGCTGCCACCGCGGCGGCTCCGGCGGCTTTGCTCATAAAGCTACGGCGTGAAATCCCGCTCATAACGGTCCCTCCTCCTCTCACCTGCCCATCGTAATGATCCTGCGGCGCCGAGCGCAAGGAGCTTGTGCGGCCGGCTGTTCCTTCGCCATGGGGAACTTCGCCTTCAGGTCACGGAGTCATTGGCGCGGAGGCGGGAATCTATCGCGAAACGGAAGGCTGTGGTGAAGAGCGCAAGACGAATCCGCCCGCCCATGGATCCCCGCTTTCGTGGGGATGACCAGCACGCTGAAGAGGCGTCCAACTCAGCCGCCTACTGTCCGTCCAAGCCTCGCGCTGAGGAGATCATTGCTCGGTGTACGGGAAGGCTGTGATTCGCAGCTTCGCGGACCCGTAAGGGATCAAAGTAATGGTCCCCACCGGCTGCTTGCTCGACACCGGGCTGACGGGCAGGGGCCCGGCGCAGTCGTCCTGGAGCTGCCATTCTGGCAGGCGCCGCGCCTTGGCCACAATCTCCACCGGAGCTCCTTCCACACTGAACGGCTGCTTGCCGAGGGGCCTTTCCTTCACCTCGAAGGATTTCTCGTCCCCGGGCTTGCCGACCACGAGCGCGTAGTTCCAGGGCGTGGTGGGATAGACTTCCCAATCCGAGGCCGGTCCGGTCTTCTTCTCTTGGTGCCAGCTCTCGCCGATCTTGAGGGAGTAGACCAAAGGGCCGCGCTCCACCGCGATCGAGTTGTGGTACCAGACCGAGTTGCGCACCTGCATGGGGAAATGCAAGCTGACCCGGTCGCCGGCTTTCCATTCCCTCTCCACGGCAAGAAACTGGCCGGGCGTTACCCTTTCAACCGCTGTGCCATTCACCGCGGCGGTGGCGCCGTTCGCCCAGGCTGGAATGCGCAGGACGAGCTTGAACTTCACGGGCGCGTCAGGATGTACCGCCAGACTCACATCCTCCCGGAACGGGTAATCGGTGGCCTCCTCGATCGTGACCGGCGTTCCCTCTGCAACCACGGTCGTAACCTTGCTCGGACCATACGCCACCGCCGCCAGCCCGCGATCCGGCGTGGCCATCCAGAGGGCGGCGGCAAACTTGGGCCAGCCCTGATGCATGTTGGCCGTGCAGCAGCCGAAATTCGGCTCGAGCCCGAAGATATTCGAGTCCGGTCCGTTCGTGGTCCAGCGGCGGTTGGCCAGGCTGACCACCACCTGGTTTGCCTCCTGATCGTACTGGTGAGCCCACAGGTCGGGGGAAAGCGTGCCCGGAAGGGCGTTGTAAGCGATCTTCTCCAGGCGATCTCCGAAGGCGGGATCGCCGATGGCTGCCAGATCGGTCTCCAGCGAGAACATCGACTCCACCACCGTGCAGAGTTCGGTCCCCTGCGAGGGGTCGCGCCCGGCATAATGCTCGTCGGCCCCAAAGACCCCTTCGGGCTGGCCGTGGTACTGATCCAGATCGCGCAGCATCTGGTAGAGGCTGTCGCGATCCTTGGGGTCCCCGGTAGTCAGCCACCAGACCGCCGCCGCTTTCATCCCCATGGCGTTGTTGACGCCGTGCGTAATCAGATTGGCCTGGGCCAGTGAAACTTTGTCCTTGAATTGGAAGTCTGAAAACTGTGCCTCCCAGTCGTGGCCTTGGGCGTGAAGTTTGCGCGTGAGATCGAGCAGGCTCGGATCGCCGGTGCGGTTGTAGAGCCAGAAGATGCTGAGCACCTCATCGTGCCAGCGGAAGATTGCCCACTCCTTGAGAGGAACCTGGTCGAGGTGCTTGGCTTGGTAGGCGAAGTATTTCTGCATCAGCGGAACGACGCGCGCATCGCCGGTCGCCTCCTGGTACTGGGTAAGCGCCTTGAGCATGACGTAGTTGGGCCACCAGTCGTGGTTCTTGACGGGCCCGATCCAGCCGTCGGCCTGCTGATGATCGAGGGTCCAGTTCATCCACTTGTTGACCTTGGCGATCAAGGCCGGTTCCCCGGTGAGATACGCCAGCGGCACCAGGCCGTCCATGAAATACGGCCCGCGTTCCCAGCTCTCGCCGGTACCGCCCAGCCAGCCGCTGTTTGGCCCCACGTCGGGCCAGAACTCGTCCAGATGCCCACTCAGGCCGCTGGCCTGGATGCGCAACTGCTCCAGCAGCCAGCCCGACGGTTTCACGGCGGTCAACGGCAGGGGATTGAACACGTTGGGCTGCAGCGGGCTGCGGTTCGGAATCGCCTGCTTGGGTGCGGCACGGAGATCGAGAGTGCAAAGAGCCAACAGAAGAATCAACGATGCTTTTTTCACCAATTTGTCTCCGGGCGCAGATTACCGCAACGCGTCGGATGGTGCAATACCCTGGGGGTGCCAGAGGGTCGCGCCGGGCCCCAGTTGAAAACCCGTCCCCATACCTGCTAGAGTTGCGACCAAGCCGATAGAGACCTTCGGAGAGATGCTGGCGCTAAGAATTCAAGCCGCTGGCGGTCAGTTGGGCGACTGCTTCCGCAATGTGGCAAGACCGGTCTTGTGGACCCTCGCAGTGTCGATGCTGGCTGCCGCCTGGTCGCTGGCGCAGAGTGCTGCGAGGCCGACAGAGCAGGATCTGCGGGCCGCGTTCGGGCGCGCCCAGAGCGCCCTGGCGGCCAAGGATTACGCCAGCGCCGAGCGCCAGTTCAAGGACTTCCTGAAGCTGGACCCCAGCTCGGCCGCGGCCTACACTGACCTGGGGGTAGTCTACCGCCGCCTCGGCCGCCCCGACGACGCCATTCGCGCCTTCGAGACGGCGCTCAAGCTCGATCCGAAGATGGCGGGCATCGATCTTAACCTGGGCCTGGTCTACTATGACAAGCGCGACTTCAAGGCCGCGGTCCCCTGCTTCGGCCGGGTGGTCGCCGCCCAGCCTGACAACGTCCAGGCCCGTTACCTGCTCGGCGAATCGCAGTTCATGCTGCGCGACTACGCGGCGTCGATCACGGCCTTCGAGCCCATCCGCGGCCAGGAGACGGACGACCTCGATTACCTCTACATGCTCGGCATCGCTTACGGCGAGGTCAAACGCGACGACGACTCCAAGCGCACCTTCCAGCAACTGGTGATCGTCGGCGGCGAGACGCCCCACCTCCACCTCCTTCTGGGCAAGGCCTACCTCGACCTCTACAAGAACTCGCAGGCTGAGGAAGAATTGCAGAAAGCGGTGGCGGGCGATCCAAAGCTGCCCTTCGCGCACTATGATCTGGCTGTGCTCTATCAGCGCCTGGGTCTGATGGATAGGGCGGCGGCCGAGTACGAGACCGAGATGGAGATCAGTCCCAACGAGCCCTGGAGCTACCAGAATCGGGGCATCATCTGGATCGAGTCGGGCGACGCGGATCGCGCCATTCCGCTCTTCCGGAAGGCCCTGGCGATCACTCCGGAGCTCCCGGATTCGCTGGCCGGTCTGGGCAAGGCCTACTACCGCAAGGGCGACATGGAGCGGGCCATCGCCTATTTCAAGCGGGCGCTCGCCTACGATCCGGGCAACGCCAACTTTCATTATCAGCTGGCTCAGGCTTACCTCAAGACCGGCCAGCACGCCGAGGCTCAGAAGGAGTTCGCGCAGCAGCAGGAGCTTCAAGCGAAGGCCCGCGCCAAGCAGGCTCAACAGATCACCGGAAGACTCCCAGAGCCTGTCGGACCCACTCCCTGAGGGATAAGGTTTGCCGACCGAAAGAACGACCATGGCCGGGCGCCGGGTTCTCGGGCGCGGAGCTTGCGCCTCAAACGATCTTCACCGATCGCGGCCCAACTGGCGCGCCCTGGCGGCTGCCGTGGCGGTGGCCGGCATCTGCGCCGGCTTGACCGGCCGCTCCCTTTCACACGCCTCCGTTGTGCCTGGCGACGATCTGCCCTCTGCTGGAGTCCAATTCTCCGACGTCACCCGCAACGCCGGGATCAACTTTGTTCATTTCAAGAGCACGGTCGGCACCTCGACCATCTTGGAAGAGGCTGGCCCCGGCGTCTGCGTGGCCGACTACGACGGCGATGGTTATCAGGATATCTACCTGGTGAACGGCCGCGACCTCCACGGTCGAGGGATCGTGACTCGGAACGCCCTCTACTTCAACAACGGCGACGGCACTTTTAGCGACGTTACCGACAAGGCCGGCGTCCCCGGAAACGCCTACGGTCTCGGCTGCGTCTGGGGCGATTACGACAACGACGGCCATCCCGATCTTTACGTCACGCAATACGGCAAAGACATCCTCTACCACAACAACGGCGATGGCACCTTCACCGACGTGACGGACAAGGCGGGCGTGGGCGGCCTTGACTTCGGCACCATGTTCCACACCGGCGCCACCTTCTTTGACTACGACCGCGATGGCCGGCTCGATCTTTATGTCGGCGGCTACGCCAATTTCAGCCTGGCGAGCCAGCAGTACTGCACCACCGAGATCACCGCCCGGTCGAGTTGCCCGCCAGCCGTCTATGGCGGCACACCCAACGTCCTCTATCACAACAACGGCGACGGGACGTTTACGAACGTCACTAAGGCGGCCAAGATCTACCAGCCGAAGGGCGTGAACCTCTCGGTGGGCGCGGCTGACTATGACAACGACGGCTGGCCCGACCTCTTCGTCGCCAACGACGGCATCGAGGCGTATCTGTATCACAACAATCACGACGGGACCTTCACCAACGTCGCCATGGAGAGCGGCATCGCGCTCACGGCCGACGGCAACACCATGGCGGCCATGTGCATCTCGCTCGGCGACTTCGACAACGACGGTAAGCTCGGCCTTTATATCTCCGACTTTCAGGGCGCCGGTGATCACATGTGGCACTACAACGGCAAAGGCTCCTTCGATGAGGTCAGCGACCAGGCTGGGATCACCATGGTCACCAAGAGGGTCCTCAGCTTCGGTGGCGGCTTCTTCGACTACGACAACGACGGCTGGCTGGACCTGTTTATCGCCAACGGCCACGTTTACCCCGAGATCGACCACACCTCGGCCGAGATCCGCTACAAGGAAATCAATTCGCTCTTCCACAACGATCACAGCGGGAAGTTCAGCGACGTCTCCCAGGTGTCCGGGAGTGGGTTCGCGAAGCCCTATGCGGGGCGTGGCGTGGCCTTCTTTGATTACGACAACGATGGCTCGGTGGACTTGATCGTGGCCAACAACGGCGATCCTCCGCTGCTCCTTCACAATGACGGACCGCCGGGCGGGCGCCGGAATCACTTTGTCAACTTCAGGCTGGTAGGGACGAAGAGCAACCGCGACGCCATGGGCGCGCGCCTCCGGCTTCGCGCAGGCGGCGTGTCGCAGATCCGGGAGATCGCGGGCGGCGGCAGTTATCTGTCGCAGAGCGATCTGCGGGCTAACTTCGGACTCGGATCCCAAACGGTGGTCGAGGAGCTCGAGGTTCGCTGGCCGAGCGGATTGCGCCAGGTGTTCAAGAACATTCCCGCCGACAAGTTCTACCTGATCGTGGAAGGCAAGGATCAACTGCAACGCCAGCCATTCGCGCCAGGTCATGCGGGGTAGGGCGCCTTCGACCGCCGTCTGATTCTCCATCCTTCACAGAGGAGAGGACCCAGGCTCGCCAGGACTCGTTCACTCTTCGCTTCGCGTCGGGCTCAGAAGCTGAATGCGGCCTGCAGGTTGATCTGCCGGTTCGCTGCCTGGCTCGAGAAGGGTCCGCCGGCGAGCGAAGTGGACTGATTGAAGAGCGGCGAATTCAGGACGCCCACGGGCGGTCCCAGGTTGACGTTATTGAAGAGGTTGCGGACCTGAACGCTGAAGGTCAGGTTGTAGCGGTGGTTTTCCCCAGGCCCCGGCCCGAACATCGGTCCTCCGCCTCCGCTCAGTCCACGGCCTCCGAGGCCGCCTCCAGGCCCGCGGCCTCCGCCACCCGGTCCGTGCGGGCCACCCTGATAGCTCGATCCGCGCGTCACCTTGCCGAAGCTGAAGGTCTTGCTGAGCCTGAGGTTCAGGGTGAAGGCGCCGGGACCCTCGCCATAGTAATTCGAAATGATGTTGCCGCCCGGGAACGGCAGGGTGTTAAAGGTGCCGAGTGATGTCTCCACGATGTTGGGTCCGGTGGTGCCGGGCGGCACCAGCGAAGGACGGGCGTTAAAGATACCCGTCCCGTACTGATCCAAACCGCTGGTGATGTTGAATGGCGTGCCCGAGTTCGCCACCATGAACGGGCTGATGCTGAATCCATGCGGCAGATTCCAGTTGCCTCCCATGAAGATGCGGTTACGCACGTCGAAAGCCGCGCGTCCGTAATCGGCCATGATGTCGTAAGGATTCATGGGCGTGCTGTTGACGCCATTCGTGTTGCTATTGGCGTAGTTGAGCGTATAGAACCCAAACAGAGATAGCTTGGTTCCCGCCCGGATGTTGAAGTTCGCGATCAACTGGTTCTGGTTGAACTCCCCCACGGACTGGTACTGATAGATGTTCCCCTGATCGGGATAGGGCCGGGTGCCGACGGACGGGTCGCCGAGCGGATAAGTTCCCGGCAGCGGGGCGTTGATATTGTTGGTCAGGAACTGGTGCACTCCGTGAGAATTGAGATAGGTGACCGATACGGTGGCGCTCTTTGAGACCTGGCGCTCCAGGCCGATGGCGGACTCGATGATGTAGGGCGCCCGCAGATCCGGGGAGATCTGGTAGAGGGTCGGCGTGCTCAGATTGCCGGCCAGCGTGTTCGGCGGGGGTATGGCGGGATAGAAATCGGGCGAATACACCAGGTACTGCTGCTGGTTCATGCCGTTGAATCGGTCCGCCTGCAACACCTGTTCTTCCTGAAAGCGGTCATAGAAGATGCCGAACCCGGCCCGCAGCACCGTCTTGGTGACCTTGCCGCCGCCGCCGAGGCCCCAGGCGAAGCCGAGGCGGGGGGCGAAGTCGGAGTGGTCACTGATGTCGCTCTGAGACTCCCACCGCCATCCCATGCTCAGCGTCATGTTTGAACGCAGCCGCCAATCATCTTGGGTATACAATCCCACGTCGAAAAGGTTCACCTTGGCGAGCGGAATCCCGGTCGCGATCAGGAACTGGCTGGCCCCGCTCACCTCGCAATCCGGGTTTCCCGAGAGCGTGCACTGCTGCAAGGCCTGCTCCGCCACCTGATAGTCGTCCAGCGATGAGAACGTGTACTGGCCGTTGAAGTTCGATTGGGAGACGTTTGCATCCTGCCAGTAGCGCAGGCGCCCGCCGAAGGCCAGCGAGTGCTTGCCCAGAGCCATGGACGTCAGGTTCTGGAGCTCGTAGGTGTCCTGGGTATCCTGCGTCTTGACGATACTGTTTCCACCGCCGGTGAAGGCGCCGAGCACCATGATGGCAGGATCGGTGTTCTGGGCAAGGTCGGTGTTGACTTCGTGGCGGTACTGGAACCGGACCTGGTTCACGGTTCTCGAACTCACCACCTGGGTATCACTGATTTGAATGGTGTGCTCGGTGCCGCTGCTGTTGTAACCCTGAGTGGGAAGCGAGAACTGGCCGAGGCCGTCGTTGGTCCCGGTGTCGTGCCAGAGTTGGTACCGGAACGTCATGACGTTGGTGGGCGTCAACTGGTAGTCGACTCGCGGGCTGATGTTCATTCGCGATCGGGGATTCGGGACAGCCTGGCTGTACGGCACCTGACTGTTGAGGTCCGGGCTGAGGACCACCGCGTTGATGATCGAGTTGTCGTTCATCTGGCGGTCGAAGACGCTGAAGAAGAATGACGCCTTCTTGCTGATGGGGCCTCCGATATTGCCGTGATACATCTCGGAGTGATAGCCCGGCTCCTCGGTTACGAACGGGCTGCGCGAGTTGAAGGCGGAGGAGTTTCCATTGACAAAGAGCTGCCCGTGGTACTGGCTCATACCCGGCTTGGTCGTGATCTCGATGCGCCCGTAGCCGAGCTTGTCGTATTCAGCCGAGAAGGGATTCTGGTTGACTCGGACCTCCAGAATGGCGGACTTCGGGGGGAGCTCGCCGGCGGTGAATCCGTCGATGTAAATCTGGCCGCCGTTGGGCCCGGCCGAAGGTCCGGCCAGGGCCTGGAGTTCATCCTGAAGCTCGTCCGGATCGTCGGAGAGAGCGTCCAGATCCTTTCCCCTGATGACAGTAGCGGTAGCGTTGCTGCCCGGGGCGACACTCACTCTGGTTGCTTCGCTGGTGACGTTGACCTGCTGCTTCTCCCGTTCGATCTTCAGCGCGATCTCAACCTTCTGCGTATGGCCGGAGGTCACCTCGACGTTCGGCTGATCGAATGGTGCAAAGCCCTTGGCCACTGCGCTGACGGTGTACAGTCCTGGTGTAAGCCCTTTAATCTCGTAACTGCCGTCCTTGTTGACCACCGCCGCCTTGGTTTCGCCTGTCGCTGCGTCGGCAGGACTGGCCACGATGGTCACGTCCGCCACCGCCGCGCCCGAAGGGTCAGTAACCTGACCGCGGAGTTCCCCTGGGGCCGCCGTGGGCCGGGTTTGCGCGGGCAGCCAACCGGCTAAGAGCATCGGGAGCAGCAACGTTCCCAACGCGATTGTCAAAAGCCTGACTTTCATCAATCTAAATCCCCCACAGTCGAGGTCTATTCATCTCCAGCGCATACAGTTAGATTGTCACTGGGTGCCGCCGCCGGAATCTCCGCCGGCAGCCTCTCCGCCTCCGCCGCCCAACCCCCAGCCGGATAGCAGCGAGGTTCGGCTCTCAGCGGGGGCGGTCAGGATGGGCTCCACGCCGCTTAGCAGCGTAATGGCGGTCACCGCCTCAGAAGCCCCGCCTTCCGTGGAGACGATCATCACCGCGTCGCCCTTCTGGAGATCGGCCAGCGTCGACGGCGGCAGCCGGTTCAGCAGCTGCTGAAAATCGGCTGTCCCGCCTCCGGCGCGGCCTTCTGGCCCTCCGGAGCCCTCGCCGAATCGTCTTTGGCCCGCCGGCGGGCTGGAAGCCGAAGTGGCTGGCGGGCTTGTAGATTCCCTGCCTTCCCCCTGGCCCGGCCGACCGCCTCCTGCCGCACCCGCGCCCGCCGCCCCGTTGACTGATCCAGAGCCCTTGAGTCTGGCGGCGATCATCTGCGCCATCGCCTGGGGCAGCTTGCGCATCTGGGAGTCGAGCGTCACCTTAACCACGACCGTTTTCTTCGTGGCCAAGTCCTTGACGCTGAGCTCGTTAGAGCTCGCATCGACCGACACCACCGTGCCGGCGATATTGCGGAACGAGCCGGAGACGATCTCCTCGGCAGTCAGTTCGCCATCGGAACTGCGCTGCCCGCGCGCCCGAAGCTGGTCGCCGGGCTTGATCTGATCGAGGGTACTGGGCTTGGCGTCGTTAAATCTAACTGAATCAGACGAGTACCTCCGAATGATGGTGTCCTTGGCGACATTGATGGTGATAGTCCTGGTGGTGGCGCCGGAGCGCGCAGAGATGGTGACGGTCCCGGCCGCCGGGTCGACAGCCTTCACCAGCCCGCCCGCTCCCCGCTTCTGCCAGTCCTCTTCCTCCTGCTGCTGCTTCTGCTGGATGTCACTCTTTTTCATCAAGATAACGGACATTGCCAGGAGCGACTTGCCGTCCGCTGAATTTGATCCGCGCACCAGGACGCGGTCGCCCACCTGCAAGTCCTGCAATTGGACCGGGGTGGCGTTCTTCAGATCCTTCTGGCCCGGCTCGATGCGAACCAGGCGGGCGGATTCTTGAATCTCGGCCCTAACCTCAGCGCCTGCATCTGTTTTCAGGGTTACGGCGTTGCCTTGAAGGGCGGTAATGGTGCCGAGCGCCCGAGCGATAGAACTCTGCGGCGCCTGGCCTGGAAAAGAACGACCCCACACGGTCGTGCCCGATATCATCAGGTAGGCCGCAGCCCCCAGAACGGGTATTAGTCTATGGGCGTTGACAGACATGAGGTTCATTTGGTGTCGAGGCCGGTCGAACGCCTCTTCCGTCTCGGAGCAGCCAGTCCGCCAGTCATCGGCCGGCCCGCACTCACTAAAGACGAGGCAACTCGCCCTCGCGTTTCACCCCAAGTGGACTCGAGAGCGACCGGCAGGGAGCCTCGACACCCGAGATGAGACCAAGCCCAAGGAGCCGCAGGAGCTTTCGGGGAATCGGGGACGCAGGTCGGCGCATCGTTCTTCCGGCCCGGTATCGCCCCCTGGTGATGTGGCGCCCTTTTCTGCCACGCTCTTCCTGAGGGGGGATTTCGAGCTTTCCCCGACCAAGGCTATTGGAACCGCACGTGGCAGCAACTGAACAACCAGCTCCATCCTCTACCGGTCGCGGCTCACCGGAGAGCCAGCGCCACAACGACGATCTGGCTCTGGCGAACTCCATCCTGGCCAAGGACCGCAAGGCCACGGCCGAGTTCGTCTCGCACTACGCGGACCGGGTCTACTCGTACGTCTACGCGCGCCTGGCGCCCCGCTCGGACCTGGTCGACGACCTGGTGCAGGAGGTTTTCCTGGCCGCCTGGGAGGATCTGCCCTCGTTTCGCGGGCAATCGCGCCTGGAAGCCTGGCTGCTCGGCATCGCGCGCCACAAGGTGGAGGATCACTACCGGGGCCGCTTGCGGGAGCCGATTCCGCTCGAGGAGCCGGGAGAGGAATCCTCCATCGCGGTGGTCGTGCCCGAATTGGAGCAGAAGCTGGACGAGGCGCAGACTCGGGAGCGGACCCTGCGCGTCCTGGCGGCGCTGCCGGAGCACTACCGCCTGATGCTGGTGTGGCGTTACTGGGAGAAGCGTCCGGCGCGCGAGATTGCGGCCCAGACGGGCCGGACCGAGAAGGCCGTGGAGCGCCTGCTGGCCCGCGCCCGGAGCCAGTTTAAGAAGAGGTGGCAGAGTGGCTGACAGTCATCAAGAGGATCGGCTCTTCGAGCGCCTCGCTGAGGCGGCCGGTCGCGAGCCTTCGCCGGCCCCCAGAGCGTCGTCGCGCCTCAAAGCCCGCATCTACTCGGCCTTGATGCAGCGCGAGTCACAGCAGGGGCGCCTGCGCGCCTTTCCTGAGACCAAGGCGGAGGGCGGGAAGCTCTGTGTCTTCGAGGAACTCATGCGGGTCGCGCCGTTGGGCGCCGCCCTGAAGTCGGCCAATATCTGCCGGATCTGCCACGCCCGCGTGCTGGGGGAGACGCTGGAGAATCCGCCCATCTATTGGGCGGGATGCCCTTACGTGGAGTTTAAGAAGTAGGCGGGTGCTTCGTGCGCGACCGCAGATGCGGCTTAGCGCTTGCCAATCCTGCGGGTCGCACCCCTCGCCAGCAGGATAACGCCTGGACCCCCGCTTTCGCGGGGGTGACAACGCCCGGCGTTGAATGCCCTGACCCGAATCGTCATTCCCGCGCAAGCGGGAATCCAAGGCTGAGGAGAGTTGCGGTTTGCGACACGGAGTGCCTTCCTACCAGCAACTGTCAACGCTGGATTCCGCTCTCAACGGCTTTTCAAAGCAGTCCGGATCAGAAGTGCTTCACCAGCCCAAACAGATTCTGGAAATTCTTCAGACCTCGCGTGCCCGGCGGCGATAGCTCGCTGCTGATCGCATTCGGGGAGATGGTCTCGCTGAAGCTGTAGCGGAACGACAGGCCGTCGCCGAGCCGGACGTCGATGCCCACGGCCACCCGCAGGCCGAGATGGGTGGCCGAAAACTCCTCCGGGGGAAGGGCAGGCGAACCCGTCACCACGTTCAACGCCTCTTCGGAGCTCCTCAGATAGACCAAGCCGGCGCCGCCAGACAGATAAGGCCGCACGCGGCTATCCCGCTTTCTCATATAAACCAGCAGGTCGGCGATGGCGCTGCTCTGGTGCGAATTCCTGGCCTGCTGGTAGTCGGTGGCGCCCGAAGGTCCATAGGCGGTCGAGACCAGGTCAAGGTCATTGCCGTTCCAGATGTAATTGGCCTGGAGGCTTGCGTACTCGGAGAAATCCCAGCCGGCAAAGATATTCAGCGCCGGCCCGTTGTAGGGCTTGTAGAGTGAGACTTGGCTGGCGGATCCGGCCAGAATGGAGCGCCCGTCCGCTGAAAGGGTGGCGAGGCCGCCCAGCGCGCCGACATAGAAATCGCCGCCTCGCGCCGGCGAAGCCGCGAGCGCCGCCATCAGGACCACCGCCGTCCATCGTGCCGCCTTCATCGATTCTCCCGCGAGCTTGAATTCGGGTCCACCATTCTACCGGCGGCCGGAATCCGATCCCAAGAAATAAATGACTGCTGAAAATCGAGAGGGGGATTTTCCCGTGCGGTGCGACTTGAGGCCTCGAGGGGGAAAGCGTCTTGCCGGTCTGTTGGGGACCGCGGGCCGCCCAATCTTATCTTTTCAGGAGGCTTCATGCTTTTCAGCAACATCGCGAGGTTCGGAAAGAAAGCAGTGGCTCTCGGCGTTTTGCTCTTCGGCACCCTCGGCGTCGGCGCGCTCAACGGCCTGGCGCAGGGCCTCAGCGGCGCAGTCTACGTGATGACCAACCAGACGTCTGGCAATTCCATCATGGCTTTCAACCGCGCCCCCGGCGGAGCCCTGAGCCTGATGGGGACCTTTCCGACTGGCGGTCTGGGCTTTGGCAGCGGCAACGACCCGCTGGGGTCGCAAGGGTCTCTGGCGCTGAGCTGCGACGGTCACTTTCTGCTAGCCGTCAACGCGGGCAGCGACAACATCTCCGTCATGCAGGCCGGCCGCCAGGGCTTGAAGCTGGTGGGCACGTTTGCTTCGGGCGGCACTGAGCCCGTGAGCCTGGCTCTCTTCAAGGACCTGGTTTACGTGCTCAACGCCGGCGGCACGCCGAACATCACCGGCTTTGAGCTCAATCCCGACGGGACGCTGACCATGCTGGCGGGCTCCAGCCGGCCGCTGGCCGGGGGAACCGCAGCCGCCCCGGCGCAAGTCGGCTTCACGGCTGACGGGTCCTTCCTCGAGGTCACCGAAAAGGGGACCAGCCAGATCGACACTTATAAGGTCCTGGTGAGCGGGCTCACGGCGGGCCCGGTCCCCAGCCCCTCGCACGGCACGACGCCCTTCGGATTCGCCTTCGGGCAGGGCGGCGCGCTGGTCGTTTCGGAAGTGGCGGGTGGAGCGGGAGGGACCAGCGCGGCCTCCTCGTATCAGATCTCGCGGGTAAGCGGCGGGCTCTCGGTGATCAGCGGATCGGTGGGTGACACGCAGATGGCAGCCTGCTGGGCCGCGGCCACCAACGACGGACGCTTCGTCTACCTGGCGAACGCCGGCAGCGGCACGATCTCGTCGTACGCGGTGGGCGCCGGGGGGACGATCGCGCTGCTCAACGCGGCCGCCGGGATCACGGGCAGCGGCACCGTCCCCATCGACATGGCGATCACGTCCACCAGCCAGTTCCTTTACGTGATCGATGATGGGACCGGCATGGTGAGCGGCTTTCGCATCGAAACGGACGGCAGTCTGACGGCGCTGGCCGGAGCCGGAGGTCTGCCGTCCGGGTCGCAGGGCATCGCCGCCAGATAGAACGCTGTATCTCACCTTACACTCGCTTGGGGGGCTCACGCATGGCGCGCGTCGTGCGTGCGGCCCTCCCCGCCGCATGCGCGCCGATCGCATCCCGATCACGGCGTGGCCAGGACGTTCACGCCGAACTCGGGGATGTCCACCGAGCCTGACTCCGAGGCGCCGGTCAGGGCGTCGCGCGACGGGCGGCCGAGGTCAAGCGGTTTGCGGCCCCACGACCCCGCCGAGTGCCGCGTGATCTTACTAGCAGGTTAACGCCACCGAATCCGCTTCGTTCCTGAACAAGGTGTGGTAGTCTACCTCCGCCGACCGATCGAGATTCGATCAAACGACAAGTCCTAGCCGGGCTCTTCGGGAGCTCCCACGCGATCTTCGCGCATCCCTGGTCGGTCAGGCATCGTACCGGCGAGCGGTTTGCCGGCATTTCACAGCGGAGGGGTAGTTCGTCATGCGGAAGAGAAGCATCACCTATATCGGTTTGCTGGCCCTGGCGGCGGTGGCGGCGTGCGCGCCGTTGCGGGCTCAGGGTAGCGACCAGGGCAAGGCACCTAATTACACCTACATCGCGGAGTGGGCAGTGCCGCGAGCGCAGTGGCCTGACATGGTCAAAGTCGATGACCAGGAGAGGCCTTTGATGGAAAAACTGGTGGCCGACGGCACCATTCTGGACTACGGGACCTTCGCCAGCCTCATTCATCAGGAAGGTGAGCCGACCCACGGGAGCTGGTTCACGGCCGCTTCCGAGGGCAAGCTGATGAAGGCCCTCGAGGCCATTTATGCCCTCGGGCTTACCACGTCCCCGGTCGAAGCCGCGTCCAAGCACTGGGACTTCATTCTGGAGAGTCGCAACCACAACGGACGCTCCGGCCACTATGACGGCGCTTATCTTTCCGGCAGCCAATGGCAGGTGAAGCCCGGCCAGGGGCACGCCTTCGAGGAGCTTTTGAACACCCGGCTGGTGCCCGTTTTGGAGAAGCTGGTGGCGGACGGATCGGTGGTGTCGTACTCGGTCTCGACTGAGGATTACCACACCCAGAAACCGGGAATGGTCAGCCTTGTATTCACCACGGCTGACGCCGCAGGCCTCGACAAAGTGGACGACGCCATGGAAGCCGCCCTCGGTAAGGACGAGGCGCTCGGCCCGGCTATCCGGGCCGTGACCGATTCTGAAGCTCATCGCGACTTCCTCCTGCGCGTGACGCACATGTCGATCAAGTAGATTGGCAGCCGCCTGGTCGCGCCCGGCAAGCCCCCGGGGTGGAACCCTTGGGGGCCTGCCGATCACGGCGTGGCCAGGACCTTCACGCCGAACTCGGGGATGTCCACCGAGCCAGACTCCGAGGCGCCGGTCAGGGCGTCGCGCGACGGGCGGCCGAGGTCAACCGACTGCTTCTTGGCCGTGTAGTTCATCAAAAAGATGACCTTGCGGCCCGGCGCCTCGCGCGTCGCCATCTCCACCCCGTCGGGGAGCCGGCCGCCACTGTCCACCTTCGATTTTTGCAGCAGTCGATCGATGAAGCGGTCGTAGAACTCCGGCCCGGAGGGCTCGGTGCCGACGTAGTAGACGTGTCCCTGGCCGAAGCTGTTGGCGGTGATGGCCGCGCCCCCGGCGTAATAGCCTTTGCCATAGGTCGCCAGGGTTTCGGCGGTGGTGGGGCTCAGGATGTCAAACCATACCTGGGAGGGATAACGGGGACCGCCGGCTTCAACGACCTCCTGCTCCTGATCGATCTGCGGATCGTAGTCGTGAATCACGACACCCGCCAGCCGGGCCAGCGGACCGGGCAGCGTCTGGTCGGTGAAGACGTTGTGTTCATCCTTCACGCCGGAGCGATAGGTAAGCACCAGCGTTCCTCCCGCCTGCACAAAGTCGGTGAGCTTCTGCACCAGCGCCGGCGGCGCCACGAACAACGAGGGCGCCACAATCACCTTGTAAGGCGAGAACTCGGCCTGGGGAAAGACCACGTCCACGTTCACCCCCCGCCGCCGCAGAGCGTCGTAGTAGACGTGAAGCTGGCGGTCGTAGTCGAAGTTCTTCACCAGCGTCTGGATATGGAACGCCCAGCGGGTGTCGGGCGAAACCAGCATGGCGACCGGCGACACCGGATGCGATCCCTTGAGAGCATCGGTGAGCTGCTTTACCTCCTGGCCCATCTGCTTCACCGCCTGGTAGCGCGCGTTGGGGTAGCTGTCCTGGTCGAGGATTCCCTGCCAGTACTGCTCCGTGCCGTAGCGTGAGGTGCGCCAGCGGAAGTAGCAGACCCCGTCCGCGCCGTGCGCGATCGCCTGGTAGGCCCACACCCGGTAGAGTCCCGCCGGCGCCTGGCGTCCCCAGAAAGTATTCCAGCCGGGCAAGCCGCCTTCTTCCTCCATGACGATGAAATTCTGCTGGTCTTTCGAGCCCCGCATCAGGTCATGCGAGAGGCCCGGAGCCGCGTAGTTGCCGAAGTTGGAGTCGAACATCGGATAGTTGTCCCAGGCGACGAAGTCCAGAGCGGTGTTGAGGTTCGAATAGTCGATGCCGTCAAAAAGCCCCATTTCGTTGTGGGTAATCGGCTTGGCGGGGGCGATCCGGCGCAGGATCCCGGTCTGCATCACCAGGAAATCGCGGTTGGTGTCGCTGAAGTAGCGGTGGTAGTCGAGCTCGAGGCTAGGATTGTGGACTCCGTAGAGAGTGTTCCAGGGCAACGGCACCTGGGTCCAGGCGGTGTAGGTGTGGCCCCAGAAGACGGTGCCCCAGGCCTGATTCAGCGCGTCCAGGCTGTGGTATTTCGCCCGGCACCACTTCTGGAAAGCCGTCTGGCAGAGGGAATCGTAGCAGTCGGGGCTGCCGAGCTCGTTGTCGATCTGCCAGCCGAGCACGCCGGGGTGGTCCTTGTAATGCTCCGCCATGGCGATCGCGATGGCGCGCACCGCCGTCCGGAAATTCGGATTATTGAGGCAATAGTTGCGCCGCGAGCCGTAACGATAGCGCACGCCCTGATCGTTCATGGCCGCAATGTCCGGATACTTGGCCATTAACCAGGCGGGCGGGGAAGCGCTCGGGGTCCCCAGCACGGCTTTGATTCCGTGCGCGTTCAGCACCTTCAGGGCGCTGTCAAGCCAGGTGAAGTCGTAATGGCCTTCGGAAGGCTCCATCTTTTCCCAGGCGAACTCGGCCATGCGCACGAAGTTGATCCCGGCGGCTTGCATCATGGCCGCGTCCTTCTCTACCGGACCTTCGGCTTCGGGATAGTAGTCCGCGCCGTAAATGAACTGGCCTCCGTTCCAACCGATCAGGTCGAACGGCTTGGCGGCACCGGCGTTCTGGCGCCCCGAAGCAAATGCCGTCGCGGCGGCGAGGAACGTAGCTAGAGAGACGACCCAGCAACTGTGGCGTGCGCTCATCGTGCGGCCTCCTGGTTGAGAATGATCGAGCTGTTCTGACCTTTCCGTTTCGCCTGCTTCCACTCGCTTCATTCCCGCGAAAGCGGGAATCCACCCACCCTTGCGGTTCTAACTCCTTTGGTCTTCCCCGGCCAATGGCGGCGTCAAGCCGCCGCTAGGAGGCTGGCTCTGTTCCTTGGGTCCTCACCAACGCCTTACTGATTCTAAAGTGCTTATCGGACCGCGCCCCGCCGAAAACTGGGTTTGTTTGGGTTTGTTTTGGGTTTGTTTTTTCGCACTTTTGTTGATTCTACACAACTTATTGGGTTTGTTTTTCGTTTGGGTGGGGGTAGGGAGGTAAGGGGAGCCTCGAAGGGTTTCGCCCGCGAGGCTGCCATCCAAACCCCGATTGCCAATCCGGCGAGGGGCTCTCGACCACCGGAGGCTGGGGCCACCCCATCCTTCCGGCTGCGAGCCGCCGGACCCCCGCCTGCGGGGGGGTGACAGCCAGGGAGACTTTCACCCTTCAGGCGCGGCCGGAAGGCCCGCGTGAAACGCTGAATTTGGCACGTTTCCGTCAACCCTATTCTTTTCTTATACATTCCGGCTTCGTTGGTTGTCCCTTCCGCGCATCTACCGCCCTCGGGCTGCCGTAGGGCGAAGCCCCGGCGTCGCCAGCCTCTGCCGGGCTGTAGGCGAAGGTCTTGCACAGCCATCAGAGTGTAGCAAATCAGAATGAGACGGTGGCGACTTGGACATCGGTCCCTGTGATTTATTTTCGCGCCGTGTTTTCTGGAGGTTGGTGACCGACCGGGGCGAGTCCGTCCTCAAGAGCGAGTCAGGATTACACACGCTTGCGGCGCTGGGCCTCCTGCCCGACCCTGTGGGCGGGTTGTCGCGCTCTTAAGGCGGGCTGCGCACGCAGCCTTTGTTTCCGTTGACGCGACCCGGCTAACCGTGAATGTCCGCGCGAGCTCGCTTCAGTGGGAGAGGGGAAGGGGGAGGGTTCCAGCCACCCACGGCTGACGCCGTGGGCTAAATAATGGCGCTCCTCCGGAGCTGAATTTGCCAGCGAACTTGCAACTCAGTCTGTCAAACTTGGGACGCCACACCCAGCGGGGTGAAACCATGCCAAAGCCACATGTTCGTGCGTTGCTAAAGGCCGCTCGGTTGCCTGTGTTTTCCTGGCACGCTACCAGTCGCCGGTGGCTGTTGACAGCGGCCTCACGACGTTTCATGCTTAGGAGTAATGATCCTTGCTCCGCTCTCTTTTCAGTGTCCCAGGTGCGGGTCGGCCGAGGTGGTGTATTCCTGCAGCCCTTCGTGCTGCTTCAACCACGTCTGCAGCCGTTGTTACGCCACTTTCGAGCCTGAGACGGTGCGGGTGGGCGAGTTCAGCGGCGAGATCGGGCCGCTGCCGGAGGTTGATTCCACCGGTCCGACGGCGCCTTGCGCGCGCTGCGGCGAATACAGGCTGTTCACGGTGTCGGAGGGCTCCGTTCCGGCCGGCCAGGTGCTCTGCATTTCGTGCCGGGCCTTGTTGACGCTGGAGATGACGATGTCGGGGGCAGCTTAGCTGGTGCAGGGCGCCAGCGGATGCTCGCGCGCCATGAGTGAAGCTGGTCCCGGCGCCGGGGGGCGAGCCTGATCGCCTGTCACAGAATCTCGATTTGATCTCAGTTCGCGGGCCCGGAGCGCCGTCCGAGGCCCTGACGGGTCCGGCAAACCGGCCCGTTTATCGCCAGTCTCTCTGGAGGTCAACTTGCGCGAAATTCGAAAAGTTGCTGTGCTTGGCGCCGGCACGATGGGGGCGCGTATCGCCGCCCACCTGGCCAACGCTGCCATACCGTCCGTGCTGCTGGACATCGTTCCCAAAGAACTCACGCCCGAGGAGCAGTCGAAGGGCCTCGCGATCTCGGACCCGCGGGTGCGCAATCGCTTCGCCCTGGCGGGTCTCGACGGCGCGGTCAAGTCCAAGCCCGCCGCATTTTTCACTCCGGAGGCGGCGCGCCTGGTCTCCGTGGGTAATTTCGACGACGACCTGGGCCTGCTGAAGGATTGCGACTGGATCATCGAGGCGGTCACCGAAGACCTGGCTATCAAGCGGTCGCTGCTCAAGAAGGTGGAGGCTTTGCGCCCCCCCCGCGGCATCGTCAGTTCGAACACGTCGGGCATCTCGATCGCCAGTATTGCCGAAGGTTTCAGCGAGGATTTCCGCCGGCACTGGCTGGGGACCCACTTCTTTAATCCGCCGCGTTACATGAAGCTGCTGGAACTGATCCCCAGCCACGAGACCCTGCCGGAGGTGACGCAAGCGCTCTCGCACTTCGCCGACCTGGCGCTGGGCAAGGGCATCGTGATCGCCAAGGACACGCCCAACTTTATCGCCAACCGGATCGGGACCTTCGTGACCCTGAATGTGCTGCGCCTGGTCAAGCTGGACGGGCAGCCGGACGGCTACACCCTGGAAGAGATTGACGCCCTGACGGGACCGGCCATGGGCCTGCCGAAGAGCGCCACCTTCCGGACGCTGGATCTGGTCGGGCTCGATGTGCTGGCCCACGTGGTGGAGAACCTGCGCCGGTCCTTGCCTGACGACGAGCGGCGTGAGCTGTTCGAGGCGCCGGCCTTCGTGGCCGAGATGATGAAGCGCAAGCTGCTGGGCGACAAGACCAAGCAGGGCTTCTACAAGAAGATCAAGGGCGCTCCGGGATCGGGCAAAGACAGCGAGATTCAGACGCTCGACTTGTCCACCTTTGAATACCGGCCGCGCCAGAGCCCGCGGCTGGCGTCCCTGGATCTGGCCCGCAACGTCGAGGACGTTGAGCAGCGGGTAGAGATGCTGATCCAGGCGCCGGACCGCGCCGGCGAGTTCTACCGCAAGATCCTCGGCGATACCTTCCATTACGCAGCCATGCGCATCCCCGAGATGGCAGACGACATCGTGTCCGTCGACCAGGCGATGAAGTGGGGATTCAATTGGGAGCGCGGTGTCTTTGAGCTTTGGGATGCGGTGGGGGTGGAGAAGATCGTCGAAGGCTGGGAGCGCGAGCAACGGCCGGTGCCGCCGCTGGCGGAGAAGCTGCTGGCCTCGGGGCAGAAGGACTTCTACACCGAGAGCGCCGGGGTGAGGCGTTACTTTGACTTCGGGCAGGCCAGCCACCAGCCGCTGCCGGATCAGCCCGGCGTCCTCCTGCTGTCAGGGCTGAAGCAACAGGGGAGGGAAGTCCGCAAGAACGCGGGCGCCAGCCTCGTGGACCTGGGCGACGGCGTGCTCTGCCTGGAGTTCCACTCCAAGATGAACGCCATCGGCGCCGACACGGTGGCCATGGTCCACGCCGGGCTGAAGGCGCTCAGCGAGAACTTCGACGCCCTGGTGATCGGCAACGAGGGTCCGAACTTCTGCGTGGGCGCAAACCTGATGCTGCTGCTGGTGGGCATCCAGGAAGGCGAATGGGACGAGGTTCACCAGGCGGTGAGGGCGTTTCAGAGCGCCAACATGGCGCTCAAGTATGCGCCCAAGCCGGTGGTGGCCGCGCCCTTCGGTTTGACGCTCGGTGGCGGCACCGAGATTTGTCTGCACACCGCCCAGGTTCGGGCGGCGGCCGAGACTTATATGGGCCTGGTGGAGTTTGGTGTCGGACTGATTCCGGCCGGGGGCGGGACCAAGGAGATGCTGTTACGCGCCATGGACGCCGTGCCCCAGGATCCCGATGCCGATCCCTTTACCTATGTGAAGGAGGTGTTCGAGGCCATCGGCCGGGCCAAGGTCTCGACCAGCGCCGCCGAAGCGCGGCACTTGGGCTATCTGGCAGCCCGGGACTCGATCACCATGAACCGCGACCGGCTGATCGCGGATGCCAAGCAAGTGGCGCTCGAGCTGGTTCGCCTCGGACACCGCGCCGGTACGCCCCGTGAAGACGTGCTGGTCCTGGGACAGCCGGCCTTCGCCAAGATGAAGCTCGGACTTCACCTCATGCGGCGCGCTGAGTACATCTCCGACCACGACCTGGTGGTGGGCACGGAGCTCGCGCGCGTGCTGTCGGGCGGCGGCGAGTTCACTTCGCCGCAGCGCGTCTCCGAGCAGTATCTGCTGGATCTCGAGCGGGAGGCCTTCGTGCGGCTCTGCGGGGAGCGGAAGACCGTAGAGCGCATCCAGCAGATGCTGAAGAAAGGAAAGCCGCTACGCAACTAGGCAGCGGCCAAGCCCAGCCGAGAAATAATTTCCCATGCTAGCGCCAGGCGACCGACCGGTCGGCAGGACTTCCTCTTGATCTGCCCGGTCGCCAAACGCCTTGGATCCCCCGCCGACGCTTACCGGGTCGCTAGCTTGCGCGCAAAATCAAGCAGGAAAGCGCGGTCGGATTCGACCATCTTCCCCACTAGGCCTTTCAGCTTCAGCAGAAAGCGCGCTTCCGTCCCAGTAGGCCCGGCCTCGTCGGCAAGCTCCTCGAGGGTGCGGCGCGGGGTCAGGTGTGGAGTCGCAGGTGCGTCCTCGCCCGTATAGAAAAGGCGATAGAGTGGAACGTCCAGGGCGGCGGCAAACCGCTCCAGCGTTTCCAAAGAAGGCACCGTGTGCCCGTGTTCGACCCGGGAGATGTAACACCGCAGAAGACCACTCGCCTTCTCGATGTCTCCCTGGGAGAGGGTTTTTTGTTCGCGAAGTTGGCGGATTCTCTGACCGATCAACATTCTTTTTACTCCTAAGGTTTAACTTAATCTGGCTAGGCTTATCGCCTTCCAAGCTAACTATCGTTCAAGTTTAGAAACTTGCCGATGACTCACCGGTACTATTACAAAAGTACTGCCAAATGGTCTCTCAAATCAAGCCCCGGGTGCCTCACAATTTCAGGCCTCGGCCGTGTGCTCCAGGACCATCGACAGCAGGGCCATGCGCACGTAGAGGCCATTCTGTGCCTGCCGAAAGTAGGCGGCACGCGGGTCGCGGTCCACTTCCGGCGAAATCTCGTTAACGCGCGGGAGAGGATGCATGACGATCGCGTCCGGCCGCATCAGGTCGAGGCTGGCCTGGTTGATCACAAACAGATCGCGGCACTGCTCGTAATCGGCGATCCGGTCCCCAAAGCGTTCCTTCTGGATGCGCGTCTGGTAGACGACATCAACTTCAGGCAGCACCTGTTCCAGCGAATTCTCCTCCCGGAAATCGACCCCGCGCTGGCGGAGGTGTTCCAGGATATCTTCCTTCATCTTCAAAAGGGGCGGCGCCACAAACCACATGCGCACGTCCCGAAACTTGCCCAGCAGATAGGCCAGTGAGCGGACCGTGCGCCCCTGGGCCAGGTCGCCCACCATGGCGATGCGCAGTCCGTCCAGGCGGCCGATCTCGCGCTGAATGGTGTAGAGATCAAGCAAGGCCTGGGTCGGGTGTTGTCCGGCCCCGTCCCCCGCATTGATGACCGGCACACGGGAAACACTCGCCGCCCGCGCAGCAGCGCCCACATCCTGGTGCCGCAAGACAATAACGTCAACGTAGCCGTTCAGAATCCGTACCGTGTCCTCCAGGGTCTCGCCCTTCGAGACCGAGGAAAACTGAGCCGCGCTCTCGGTGCTGATCACTCGCCCGCCCAAGCGGTGCATGGCCGTTTCGAACGAAAACCGCGTGCGGGTGGAGGGCTCATAGAAGAGCGTGGCCATGATGCTGTTGGGATACTTGGCGCAGCCACCGCTTCGGGCCAAGGGTTCCATGCCGACGGCCCGATCAAAGAGTTCGGTCAGGATCTCGCGGTCGAACTGCTGGGCTTCAATCACGTGATAGAGCGGCACGCGAGTCTCCGCCCTTCCAACACGGGAGCTCTCCGGCTTGGCGACACCCTCCGGCGACTGAACGAGGCTCATCGCACCCAGTTGCCTAACACCCTCTCTTTGTTCATGATCCCCTAACGGGCCGTCCGCCTCAACATGGTAAGGAACCGGGTCAACCCTCCTGCCGATCCTTTCCCAACAATAATAGTGTAAGCGGGACGTTACTGTTGCGTCAAGCGCCAACTCGGATTGCTTTCGCCGTAGTCAACCCACCGTACTCAACCAATTAACCTGGTCCGCCGATAAAGCCAGAGGGAGATCCGATGGACTCGCAAGGCCTCGAACGATCCGTGCTGTGGGCACGGCGCCTGGCGCTGTCTTCCATGCTGGGGGCGGGACTTTATCACCATCTCAGGCCGGCGCACATCGCTTCCGGCCTTCTGCTCGCGGCTGTGCTTCCTTTGGCCAGCACCGAGAGCGGACCTTCCCAATCGTTCCGGACCCTGACGGCTGGCCACCTGACCAGCGAAGGAGTGCTCTGGGAGGCCGACGCGCTCAGCTTCCGGATCACCGCCGTTGCCGGCGATACCCGGGGGATTCTTGGCTATCCCGCCCAGCAGTGGCTCGACGATCCCGATTTCTGGCTCAATCACATTTCGGCGGAAGACCGGGAGCGCGTTCTAACACTCTGTATCGCGGCGATCGAAGGCGGCCAGGACAATCTCAGGCTCGAGTATCGGGCGGTAGACGCAAGCGGAGGGCGGACCTGGGTTGAGAACACCCTGCACGTCCTGCGTGATCGCGACGGCCGAGCCCAGAGATTGCTGGGCCGCATGGTGAGCCTGGCCGACCAGAACCGCACGACCGAATTCCTCCGGCAGTCGCAGAAAATGGAAGAGATTGGACGGCTCACCAGCGGCGTCGCCCACGACTTTAGCAACCTGCTGACCGTGATCGGCGGACACGCGGATCTCCTTCTCGCCAGCCTTGATCCTCAGGACTCGCGACGCGCCAGCATCGAGGAGATCAAGAAGGCTGGAGAGCGGGCAGCCACCCTGACCCGGCAGCTTCTGTCCTTGAGCCGCCGCCGTCCTGCCACCCGCGAGCCTTTGGATCTTGGCGCCGTGGTGGTCAATCTGGGCCGCATGCTGCGCCGCCTGATTGGCGAGCATATCGAATTGGTGACGCACTCGACTCTGGGATTGCCGCCGATCCTGGCGGATGCCGGCCAGATCGAGCAGGTGATCCTCAATCTGGTCGTGAATGGTCGCGACGCGATGGCGGGCGGAGGGATTCTGAGGGTCGAGACCGGCGAGTGTGAGGTCACGAGCCTCAAGTCGGGTAGTCTGGTGCCGGCGGGGCGGTACGTGACCCTAACCGTCAAGGATGCCGGCTGCGGCATGGACGCCACCACCCTCAGTCGCATATATGAGCCGTTTTTCACTACCAAGGAGCCGGGTCGGGGGACGGGGCTGGGACTGGCCACGGTGAAGGAGATTGTCAGGGACTGCGGTGGCCACATCGAGGTCGAGAGCGCCGTCGGCAGCGGCACGACTTTCCGGCTCTACTTTCCGGTTGCCGAAGGGGGAAAGGCTCCGGGCCCGATTCCCTTGGCGCCCGCCACTGCCCGGCGTGGCTGCGAAACCGTCCTGCTGGTCGAGGATGAGAAGAACGTTCTAGCCATGTGCTGCCAGTTACTCGATGCTTATGGATACCGTGTCCTCGAAGCAGCATCGGGCGAGGACGCCGTTCGCCTGGTGGACGAGTACCCAGGCAAGGTCGATCTTTTGCTTGCGGACGTCGTCATGCCGGGCATGAACGGGCGCGACCTGGCGGACGTCCTGACGGCCCACCGGCCGGGACTCAAGGTTCTCTTCATGTCAGGCTATACGCGAGACGCGGTTCTTCGGCACGCGTTCCCTCACCCCGAAGTGCCGTACCTCCAGAAGCCCTTCACGCCCCAGGCCCTGGCGGCGGCCGTCCGCCTGGCGTTGGACGGACAGGATCCGGCCCAAAGTGCGTCCTGGAGGCGGGCCGAGAGTAAGCCCCGACTGGTTTGAGCCGACCACAGGTATGGCCGTGAGCTCCTCAAGATTACGGCCGGCAAGCCGATGTCTAAAGATGAGGCTGCGGGACGGACCGGCAGCCTGCCTGGGTTTCGCATGAAGGATGTTCCCGTCTCCACCAACGGCGTGCTGATTCACACGCAGAGCGACTGGCCCTGTAGCTGGTGCCGCCCTGACGCCTGGTCAGGCTTGGGAGCGAACCTTCTCTGTCTGGATTGCGCCATCACCATCACGGCCGCCTTGGCCTCCAAGCTCGCCGACGCCGCCGCCGGCCAGGAGTGGCTTCCAGAAGATCGCGAACCCCTACCGGCCGAGGGCGAGCCGAACGTCCCCGGCATCTATTGGAACCTATTCGGGCCCCGCTACCTCAAGCGTTAGGTCAGACGCCGCTCTCACTGCTCCCGATACCCCAGGATCTCCGCCACCACGCCCTTGAGAACGCGCCCCTTGTGGGCGGCGCCCCGCTCCTCTCGAGCTGCAAACTCGAGGCGCTGAATCAGAATGCGATAGTTCCGAAACTCACAATCGTCCGGCAACAGGAGTTCGTCGCTGTTGTGGACCTCTCCGAAGCGGATCTGGCGTGCCTCAGAATCTACTCGGGCGTCCAGGACTCGGCCCACCAGCCGGTTGCCCTGATAAATGGCGTTCTCCTCGCGGGGACCGGAGTCCGGATGCGGCCCGCTGGCGCCTGGCTCCCCGTTGAGTTTCGTAGCCTTGACTTCGGACAGACTCATGATGCCACCTCGCAGTGGTTTCCCTACCGTCGATCATCATGATCTTCGATAGAAGCCCGGCCCCAGTCAAGGACACTTGAGTAATCCTGCAGCTTCGGCCAGGTCAGGAGACTCCGGCGTTGACCCGGGCGTGATTCGGGGTTAGCTTCTTGGTCCAGGGGATCACGGGCTGATCCCCTTAAAGGAGGCTAGATGAACAGCCAGGAGAACGGGAACCGCCAGGATCAGCTGACGATGGACAAGAATCGCGTGTCGCGACGCGCATTCATGCGGGGGCTGGCAGGAACTGCTCCGGCTCTGGCTTTCTCGATCGTGCCGCGGCACGCGCTCGGTGGTCCCGGCCACGTGGCCCCGAGCGACAAGCTCACCCTGGCCTGCGTGGGCGTCGGCGCCCAGGGGACCCGGGTGATGATGGACTTCCTCAAACTACCCGACGTGCAAATCATCGCGGTCTGCGACGTCAACCGCCAGAGCAGCGGCTACTCCGAGTGGGGGCCTAACGAATTGAGGGATAAGGTTCGAGCCCTGCTCGGCGATTCGAACTGGGGCAGCCAGTTCACGGGCGCGACCGCCGGCCGCGACCCGGCGCGCCAGGTCGTCGAGGCCTATTACGCGAAGCGTCAAGGCTCCGGCAGCTACCACGGCTGCTCGGCTTACGCCGATTTTCGCGAGGCGCTTCATCAGGAAAAGGAGTTGGACGGCGTGGTGGTCTGCACGCCGGACCACTGGCACGCGCCTATCTCGATTATGGCCATGAAAGCGGGCAAACACGTCTACTGCCAGAAACCCATGACGCATTCGGCCTACGAGGCGCGCCGGATGGCGGCGGTTGCCCGTGAGACCAAGGTGGCCACCCAGGTGGCGGTCGGCAACTCGGCTTCAGAGAACACCCGGCTGCTGATGGAATGGATCGGGGCTGGCGTGATTGGCCCCGTTCGCAGAGTGGAAAACTGGTCCAGCCGGCCGTTCTGGCCGCAAGGAATCGACCGGCCCGCCCAGGCGGATCCGGTGCCTGACGGGCTCGATTGGGACCTGTGGCTGGGCCCGGCGCCCGACCGCCCTTTCAATCACGTTTATCTCCCCTTTGTGTGGCGGGGCTGGTACGACTTCGGAAACGGCGCCCTGGGCGACATGGGTCAGTACAGCTTTGACACCATCTTCCGCGCCCTAAAGCTCACCGCGCCGTCCAGCGTGGAGTCGAGCTCTTCCAAGCGCTACCCGGAGAGTTTCCCGGCCGCCTCGATCGTGCGCTTCGAGTTTCCAGCGCGCGGCGAGATGCCGCCCGTGCGCCTCACCTGGTATGACGGCGGGCTCACGCCGGCGCGCCCGGACGAGATCGAGGACATCGTCAGCCTGACGGGCGAGGATAACGAAGGGCTTCTCTTTTTCGGCGACCACGGCACTCTGATGTGCGGCTTCGAGGGCCAGCACCCGCACCTGATCCCCGAGTCGCGAATGAAGTCCTTCGTGCCGCCGCCCAAGACTCTGCCGCGCTCCCCCGGCCACTACCAGGAGTGGATTGCCGCCGCCAAGGGGGGCGCGCCCGCCGCCGCCAATTTCGAATTTGAGGCGCCCATCGCCGAAGCGCTGATGCTGGGCAACGTTTCTCTGCGCGTCGATGAAAGACTCCGCTGGGACAGCGCCGGCTTCAAGATTGCCAATTCGAGCGCCGCTCAGGCCTTGATCAACCCGCCCTATCGCGGCGACTGGGGCAGCGTCGTTGGGTGATGCGCTACTAATCCGGACTCGGGTGTACCCCGAACGGCCGGCCGATGCTTACTGTAACTGCAATCCCGGGCCACCCATCCTTCGGTAATGCCTACGGATGCTATAGACATTCATGGCTTGCCCAAAACCTGCCGATGAGGTAGAGTGATTGGTCAATTCGAGCCGCACGGCGCAAGCCCTAGCGAGCGAAGCAGGAATCACCCGATTCTCACCGCGCGTGAAGTCAAAATTCCAGGCTTAGGAGCACCCCGGTGGCGACCGCAAATGCAGACGGCCCTAACGCCGTTCGCCAGATCGAGACTGTCCGCCGCATTGAAGAGGCCTTGGAAGCTGCCGCAGAGGCCGTCTCAGGGTTTATTCCCGGAAAGACGAAGGCCGAGTACAAGCCCGGGCAGGACCCGGTGACGGAGGCGGATCACACAGCTAACCGCATCCTGCGCCAGATTCTGGTCCGGGAGGGCGAGGGCTGGCTCTCCGAGGAGAGCGTCGATGATCCGGAGCGCCTGAGCCGGGAAGTGGTTTGGGTGGTGGATCCCCTGGACGGAACGCGCGAGTTTGTGGAAGGGATTCCGGAGTGGTGCATCTCGATCGGCCTGGTCCGAGACGGGCAGGCGGTGGCGGGAGGAATCTTGAATCCGGCCACCGGCGAAAAGATCGTGGGGTCTATCGGAGGCGGGGTCATCTACAACGGCGAACCCGCGCGCGCCAGCGCGAGGAGCACTCTGGCGGGGGCGCTGGTGCTCGGCAGCCGCAGTGAGGCCAAGCGCGGAGAGTGGAAGCGGTTCGAGGGGATGCCCTTCAGAGTCCGGAACATCGGATCGGTAGCCTACAAGCTCGGTCTGGTGGCGGCCGGCAAAGCCGATGCCACCTGGACGCTGGTGCCGAAGAATGAGTGGGACGTGGCGGCCGGCACGGCGCTGGTGCTGGCGGCCGGCGGATTCGTAAGACGGCTTGAAGGAGAGCCGCCGAGGTTCAACAATCCTTCGCCCCTCCTGACCGGCTTGATCGCGGGTGGCCCGAACCTCCGCCGGGAAATCGACGCCCTGCTCGACGCCCACTCCGGAGGATCAGCCCCTTAGTTTAGCCGGTCCTTAACCCCGTTTTGCGGCCCCGTCTTACGGCAGGCGAGAGCTTTTTCGAATGTTCCACTCGAGGAATGGCCGTCGCGGCCTTATGGTCTTATAACCGATTTCAACTTAAGGAGGAATTGCCCCACTATGGCTGACCACCTGAATCCACCGCACGGCGGAACCCTGGTTCGGCTTCTGGCCGCACCCGAGCGAGCCACGGAACTGCAGGCGGCGTCGCGCGACTGGCCGTCCTGGGACCTGACGGCACGCCAGCTCTGCGACCTGGATCTGCTGATGAACGGCGGCTTCTCGCCCTTGCGGGGGTTCATGGCCCGCGCCGACTACGAGGGTGTCTGCGAGAAGATGCGTCTCGCCGATGGCACGCTGTGGCCGATCCCCATCACCCTCGATGTGACTGAAGAGTTCGCCAAGACCCTGAGCCCCGGTGCCAGCGTGGCTTTGCGGGACGCCGAGGGCGTGATGCTGGGAGTTCTGCACGTCGAGGAGGTCTGGCAGCCGGACCGGAAGGCCGAAGCCGAACAGGTCTTCCGCAGCACCAGCAAGGTTCATCCCGGCGCCGATCATACGATCAACCGCAGCCATCCGTGGTACGTGGGCGGCGCTGTGGAAGGGGTCCAGCCTCCGGCGCATTACGATTTTCGCGCCCTTCGGCTGACGCCGGCGGAGTTGAGGGTCGAGTTCATCCGGCTGGGCTGGCGGCGGGCGGTAGCGTTTCAGACGCGGAACCCCATGCACCGCGCCCACGTCGAGCTCACCTTGCGGGCCGCCAAGCAGGTGGAAGCGAATCTCCTAATTAACCCCTCGGTGGGCATGACCAAGCCCGGAGACGTGGAGTATTACGTCCGGGTTCGCTGCTACCAGGAGCTACTGACGAAGTACCCGCCCGGGACGGTCAAGCTGGCGTTGCTGCCGCTGGCCATGCGCATGGGTGGCCCACGCGAGGCTTTGTGGCACGCGATTATCCGCAAAAACTACGGGTGCTCCCACTTTATCGTGGGCCGCGATCACGCCGGCCCCGGCAAGGACGAGAAGGGCAAGCCCTTTTACGGACCCTACGACGCCCAGGAGTTGCTCCGGCAGCATGAGAAGGAGCTCGGGGTCACGATGGTGCCCTTCCAGATGATGGTCTATCTCGAAGGCGAGGACCGTTACGTGCCGGAGGACGAGGTTCCGGGTGGGGCCCGGGTGCTTAACATCTCGGGGACGGAGCTGCGGCAGCGCTTGAACGAGGGCCGGGAGATTCCCGGCTGGTTTACTTACCCCGAGGTCTCGCGCGAGCTGCAACGCAGCTATCCACCGCGGCACCGGCAAGGTTTCACAGTCTTCTTTACCGGCCTGTCCGGCTCCGGCAAGTCCACCATTGCCAACGTGCTACGGGTGAAGTTTCTGGAAATGGGAGGACGCCCGGTAACGCTGCTGGATGGAGACATCGTGCGCAAGCACCTCTCCTCGGAGCTGGGCTTCTCGCGGGAGCACCGCGATATCAATATCCGGCGAATCGGCTTCGTGGCCTCCGAGATCACCAAGAACGGTGGAATTGCCATTTGTGCCCCCATTGCACCCTACGACTCCATTCGCAAGGAAGTGCGGGCCATGATCCAGCCGTTGGGAGGCTTCGTTCTGGTGCATCTGGCCACCTCGCTCGAGACCTGCGAAGGCCGGGACCGCAAGGGTCTTTACGCCAAGGCGCGGGCCGGAATCCTGAAGCAATTTACCGGCATCTCCGACCCTTACGAGCCTCCAACCGACGCCGATGTCGTGATTGACACCGCCGACGTTACGCCGGAGGAGGCTGCCCAGGAGGTCTTCCTGCATCTGGAGCGGGAGGGATACATCGGGCCCAGCGGCGATGGTAAGGCCGGCCAACGGAGAACGGATCACTAAGCCGTTCTCCTTCAGGCCCCGCTGCTGTAGAATTGGGGGAAGAGAGGGATTCCGCGCGCCGGCAGCGCGGAATCCGCACAAGAAGGTTGTTATGCGATTCAAAGTGTGGCTGAGAAGGCTGGGCGTTTGCGCCCTGGCCATGCTGTGTCTGGCCTGTTCACGCGATCCCAACGTAAAAAAGCAGAAGTACTTTGCCAGCGGCGAGGCGTACTATGCGAAGCAGAACTACAAAGCTGCTCTCATTCAGTACGCTAACGCCCTTAAAATCGACCCCAATTTCGAGCAGGCCCACTACCAAGCGGCGCAGTGCTATCTGAAGCTAGCCATGTGGCCGGCCGCCTACCAGGAGCTGAACCGCGCCGTCGCCGTGAAGCCGGATGATTTGAAGGCCCAGATTGCGCTGGGCAATCTGCTGCTGGCCGGGCGCCAGTTCGCACACGCTCAGGATATCGCCCGTACCGTGCTGGAGAAGGACCCTAATAGTGTGGACGGCCACGTCCTGTTGGCCAACTCTTACGCCGGACTGGATAACGCCGAGGCGTCGCTGAAAGAGATGCAGGATGCCATCGAACTGGATCCTAACCGCGCCCGCTCGTATCTGAATATGGCCAGCCTGGAGCTGCACGCCAAGGACCCGGCGCAGGCCGAGGCCAGCTTCAAGAAAGCCGTGGAGCTCGATCCGAAGTCGATGACGGCCGTACTGGCACTGGGCAGCTTCTATGCCCAGAGCCGCCGCTTTCCCGAGGCCCAGGAGCAATTTCAGCAGGCGATCCAGCTCGATGCCAAGAACCCGATCCCCCACGGCGCCCTGGCCCGCCTGTATCTGATGCAGGGACAGCGGGACAAGGCCGAGCAGGCCATGAAAGACGCCGAGGCCGCCGCTCCGAATAACCCGGCGGCCTACCAGATGCTCGGCGAGTTTCTCTTCGCCATCGGCGACCTGGACCGGGCGGTAGCCGAATATGCCACCATCATCAAAGATCACCCCAAGGATGTTTCCGCCAAGGCCAACTACGTCCAACTTCTGATCTTCAAGAACCAGGTCGGCGAGGCAGCGAAGATCAACGATCAGATGCTGAAAGACAACCCCAAGGATGCGCGGTCGCTCGTGTTGCGTGGCCAGATTCTGATTATCCAGGCCAAGCCGGGCGATGCGGTCCAGGCGCTGCAGGCGGCGCTCAAGAGCGAACCCGACAATGCGGTGGCGCACTACTATCTTGGGGTGGCGTTCAAGGCCTCGGGCGATGAGGCGCGCGCCGAGGACGAGTGGAAGACGGCGGTGCGCTTACAGCCGAGATTGATTGAGGCTCATCGTGCCCTGGCAACGGTGGCCCTGCAGAAAAACAACCCGGACCTGCTGGTGCAGAGCGCCAACGCCATGATTGAGGCGATGCCGAACTCGCCGGAGGGCTACGTGCTTCGCGCCATGGCCAGCGCCACCCGGCAGGACTACAGCAGCGCCGAGACCGACCTGGAGAAGGCAATCGCCATCGCGCCCCAGAGTCCCCTGGGCTACAACAAGCTGGGGATCCTGCGCTTCCGGCAGAAGCGCTACCCGGAGTCCGAGAAGCTCTTTGAGCAGGCCCTGTCGCACGATCCCCGCTCGCTCGAGGGGCTGGAGGGGCTCATTATGGTCTACGGCGCGGAGCGGCAGATCCCCAAGGCCCTGCCTCGTGTCCAGGCCCAGATCCAGAAAGCCCCCGACTACGGCCCGTTCTACCGGATCGAGGGCGGTGTGCTGATGGGGACCCGCCAGCTTCCCCAAGCCAAACAGGCGCTCGAGAAGTCTATCGAACTGAACCCCAATGACCCGGACGCTTACGCCTTACTGGCGCAGGCGGAATCGGCTCTGGGCGACTCCGGCGGCGCGGCCGGCACTTATCAGCGCTGGATGCAACAGTTTCCTAAAGACCCGCGCCCCTACCTCGGCCTTGGTACTCTGCAGGATCTACAGGGAAACTGGCAGGAGGCCCAGAAGAATTACGAGCAGGCCCTGAAGATCAAGCCGGATTTTGCCCCGGCCGCCAATAATCTGGCTTTTCTGATGCTGCAGCACAACCTGGATACCGACACCGCTCTGTCGCTGGCGCAGACCGCCAGGCGCGCCATGCCCAACGACCCCAATATCGGCGACACGCTGGGCTGGGCTTACTACAAGAGAGGAAGCTACGGTCTGGCGGTGGATACCCTGGCCGGGGCCTCCAAGCAGAAGCCGCAGGATGCGGGAATCCACTATCATCTGGGCTTGGCTTATGAAAAACTGAACAATCCGCGAGACGCCAAGGCGGAGCTTGAAACCGCTTTGAAGCTGGACCCGAACGGTGCGCACGCCGGCGAGATTCGGGACGCCCTCGAGGGTAAAGGCCTGCAATAGGCCGGAGACCGGCACGGAGGGCGGGCTGGCCGTCTGCCGCGGCTGGACACGGTATGAGCGATCCGAAGCAACAGGCAAGCGGCAAGTCCGAGGAAGAACTCTGGGAGCCGGGCCACCAGGTGTTGACACCGGACGACGCCGGCGGCGCCGAGTCGCTGCCCCCGACCGGCGGACCCGAGAAGGCCGGCGATTCTTCGCCCAGGGCCAGGCCCGAAGGCCGGCCGGAAGTGAAGATCATTCGCGACTGGGACTCCGACATTTTTCACCGGCGCGTGCTCGAACTGGAAGATCAGGGCTACGCGGCCCGGCGTGATACCTACCGCATCACTCCTGAAACCCATCCCGAGACGGGCGAGATCGTCCATCTGCATTCGATCGAACTGGTGCGTTTGAAATCGAAGGAATGAGGGGGAACAGGCATGAGCCAGTCGCTGGTGATGGTGGCGGTGCGCGATCAGGAGCACGTGGATGAACTGGTGAAGCTGGCTTGTCAATTGACGAAGGGAACCGGCGCGGAACTCCTGGCCCTCAGCGTGGCCGAGATCGCTCCGGCCCTGCCGTTGGACGCCGATTCGGAGATCCTCGACCGGCCGCGCAAGGACGCGCTCGACCGGGCCGCGAAGGTGGCTTGGGACACCTTCGGGATCCGGGCCCGCACCCGCCTGATTCGCGCGCGCGAAGCAGGTCCGGCGATCGTCGACGAGGCCCGCGAGCAACAGGCCGGCATTCTGGTTCTGGGTTACCATGGACGGCTCAGCATCGGAGAGATCCTGCTTGGGTCCTGTGTGCAGTACGTCGCAGCACACGCTCCTTGCCGGGTGATTCTGCAGATTGTTCCTCATTCGGCAAGTCACGGCTCAGCCTGGCCGGACTCGCCCGCCTGACCCGCCTCGACAGGCCGCTGGCAACCCCGCGACGCTAAGGCGCCGCGCCGTGCGGGCTTGGCCGGCGCAACCCAAGGATGAAGAGAGAGCCCCAGTACAGTTTGATGTCGGCGCTCGCCGTGCTCTTAGCGGGTCTCGCGGCCCTGACCCTCATTCCGCACGCGGACTCGCAGGCCGACCTCCTGGGCTATCACACCGTGTGCTCTTTCGCCCCTCTCAGCAGCTTGGTATTGCTAGGACTGGCCGGGTTCGTCCTGGTCATGAGAAACACGGTGTATAAGGGCAAGCCGCGGGGGTGATGCTGTGTCCGAGCGGCCGGACGCGGAGGGCGGGTTGAAGCAATCGACAGGAAAAAGCGCGGAGCGGCACCGGCTGGTGCGGAAGGTCGACCGGTACGGGGCTCCTTGCGCGAAACTGGTTGGCTTCGAGATCACCGAGGTCCGCGACGGCCGTTCCATCGGTTATCTCGAGGCCGGTCCACAGCACGCGAATCCCATGGGCACCCTGCACGGGGGCATCCTCTGTGACCTTGCCGATGCCGCCATGGGAATGGCCTTCGCCAGTACGTTGAACCCTCGGGAAACGCTCACCACCCTGGAACTCAAGATCAACTTTCTGCGCCCGGTCTGGACCGCCCGCCTGCGTGCCGAGGCGGAAGTCGTCCAGCGGGGCAAGACGGTGGGCTACGTCGAATGCGCGATCAGGGACGAGAGTGGCCGGCTGGTGGCCAAGGCGGTTTCCACCTGTCTCATCTTGCGGGGAAAGCGAGGAGCCGGGCGGTGAGCCCCTCCAAGCCTGCCTTTACTCGAGCGGTTCGTTGAACCGAATCCGGTTCCCAAACGGGTCGATGACGCCCACTTCCCGTGTCTTCCATGGCGTCAGCTCGAGGCCGGGACGGAAGTAACGGTAATTCTTCGCTGCGATTTCCCGGTGGAGCTCTTCGACTCCAGTCATCTCCACCCGGATGTTTGATCCCGGGCTGCCGTCGCCGTGGTGTTCGGAGAGGTGTAGCGCCAGATTGCCGCGCGACACCTGCATGTAAAGCGGCAGGTTCTCCTCATAGCGATGCTCCCAGTCGACCGTGAAGCCCAGGTAATCCACGTAGAATTCCTTGGCCTTCTCGACGCTGAAGATCCGCAGCACCGGCACTACCCGCTGAAACTCGAATGCCATTTGGTTCCTCCGTTGCTCCTCGAGATTCGGCCAGCGGGAGCCTCAAGGTCCCCGTCGGCGCCCCCCGGCCAGCGATCCTTTCAAACTGATTTTACGAATCTTTGACAAAAGCGTTACACTCGCGAACCGTATTTGGCCTAGCCTCATGGAGTCATCTCGGGTAGTGGGGCATTTCTTTTTGAAACATCAGGCGGAGGCGATCATGGACAGGCAGAATCGATGGAGCCGGCTTATTCGCCCTCAGTTGGTGAGCTGTCAATTTGGGGGTCGCGACGGAGAGTCGAATTCCTGGCGCCAGAAGTTCCCGCGACCTTCTTGGACGTCCACCTTTTTCTGGGTCGTGCTGGTGCTCTTCTCCGTACCGTTCGCGTTCGGCCAGGCGAGCGACTTCCAGCCGGATCCCGCCGCCGGCGCCGGCAGGATTCTTGTCCACAGTAAATTCGGCGGGCAGATCTTTGGGTTTGATATCGATCAGAACGGCGCCGAGGGCGTGCTCAGCGAGGCGTCGGATCTCTCCAACGGAAATGTTCTGGCTGCCGTCGAAACCTTCGACCAGAAGACCGGCAAGATCCTCAAGGTCGTGGCACAAACCCAGACTCAAGACGATTTCATCACCCTGGGCGTCGTGGGCCAAAGTGTCGGACTCGTTGAGCGCGAGCACGTGGAAGGATTTCTCAAGGTCAACTGGACGTTTCATACCCTGAACCCCCTCACGGCCAACACCTTTACCGGCCTTTGGACTCCACCTATCGCCGGATCGCAGCACCTCATCATGCCCGCCGGAGTCAGCCGGAACCAGGGGGAGCCGCAGGTGGCGGTCTTTGCCTACGATAACAGCGGGAACTTTATTCCCTGGGTGTTCTCCTCCAATGTGGCCGCCAACACCTTCAGTACAGTGGTTCACATTACAGACTCCAACAACTTCGGCAGCGTACCGCCGCCCATCGGGTACGACAGCGCCACCAACCAGGCGATCTTGGGAGGAGGGCCGGGGTGCTTTTTCTGCCTGCCTGTCGTTGGCTTGGTGAATCTCACCCAGGGCAGCTTTACCGAGTTCACAGGGGTCGGATTTGGCTTCATTAACGGCCTGGCCGTGGATTCCGCAGATGGCGTCTTCTGTACGACTACGGAGGACGACGCGGCCGTGGAATTCTACAATCTTTCAAGCCAAACCGGCTTCACGGTAGAACTGCCGGGATCGGGTGGCAACCAGATCTTCAGCGGCGCTGATGTCGAGTTTGATCCCATCCATAAGCTGTTTCTGGTCGCCCAGCCGGTTTCAAGCTCGGCGTCCAGCGGCAGCACGATCTACGTTTACGCCACCAACGGGAACCTTCTGGAGACCCTCAACGGATTCGATTTTTCCAACGCCTTCAACGTGATTCCGCTGCATATCGCGCTGCACCCGAGCCTTCGGTCCGGGTTCGTCGACGGTCCAGACTCCGGTGTGACTGAGATCCAGTCTTTCACCTACTAGCGGCGGAGTGTGCCTTTGTGGCGGTGGGCTGCGACCGGCGTTGGCCCTCGCGGAGCGCCGCTATCGCGGAGGCCATCCCAGCATTTGGGTCGACCCCAATAATCTCCGGCCCTTGATATACAATCATCCTGCATGGCACGGAGATTACCCCGCGTTCTCGGCATTGACCCTGGCCTGAACCTGACCGGCTACGGCGTGATCGAATACCAGGGCCGGGAGGCGAACCTCATCGAGGCCGGGGTGATCCGCCTGCCGCGAGCCAGCAACGGCACCCTGCCGGCGCGCCTGGAAAAGCTTTTCGAGAGCGTGCGAGAGGTCATCGATGAGTTTCAGCCGGACAAGGTCTGCCTGGAGGAAGTTTACAGTCACGCCGATTACCCGCGCACAGCGATCCTGATGGGACACGCGCGCGGCGTAATTTGCCTGGCTGCCCGCCTGGCTCGAGTCCACGTGGTCAGCCTGCCGGCCAAGCGGATCAAGCAGGCGGTGACGGGCAACGGCAACGCCAGCAAACTGCAGGTGCAGCGCGCGGTGCAGCACCATTTCTCGCTCGACGGCGTCCCGCATCCGCCCGACGTGGCCGACGCCCTGGCGGCCGCGCTCTGCTATGTTCAGTCCTTGCGGGACGAGCCGACGCCGGCCGCGCACGGTCAGCCCGCCGCATCAAGGCGGGTGGGCAGAGACGCGAAGAGCCGCGGGGCGTGAGAGACCAGCCGCGCGCGGCGCAGATGGGGGAGGTGACCCTGATGGGCCGATCCAGGCGCAGTTTCCTGCAAGCACTGGGTGGAGTTGCGGCGCTACCGGTAGCTCGCGCGCTTCCCGGGTGGGCTGGGCCGCTCGACGAAGCCGCCGCGCCCGGCGGCCGATCCCTTCAGCGGGAGGGCGGCCGCAAGATCGGCTACGGCATCGTGGGCCTGGGCCGGATCTCCATGGGCCAGTTCATGCCGGGCGTCAGGATCTCGCAGCATTCCAGGATCACCGCCCTGGTCAGCGGCCATCGCGACAAGGCCGAAAAGGCGGCGGACCAGTACGGCGTGCCCCACTCCAGCATTTACAACTACGAGAATTACGGCGACATCGGCCACAATCCCGAGGTGGACGCTGTCTACATTGCCTTGCCCAACAGCATGCACGCCGAATACACCATCCGGGGCGCCCAGGCGGGCAAGCATGTCTTGTGCGAAAAGCCGATGGCGACTTCCTCGGCCGACTGCGAGCGGATGATCGGCGCCTGCCGCCAGGCCCAGCGCAAGCTGATGATCGCTTATCGCTGCCAGCTCGAGCCCACCAACCTGAAGGCGATTGAACTAGTGCGCAACGGATACACCGGTCAGCTTCAGGTGATGGAGGCGGCCTTCGGGTTCAACATCGGGGCGGGGGAGTGGCGCCTCAACAAGAAGATGGCGGGCGGCGGACCGCTGGTGGACGTCGGCATCTACTGCCTGCAGGCTTGCCGCTACATCACCGGCGAAGAGCCCGCTGAAGTGAGCGCCCAATGGTCAGTAATCGATCACGACGGTCGCTTTAACGAGGTGGAGGAGAACCTCTCCTGGATGATGCGCTTTCCCTCCGGCGTCCTGGCCAGTTGCCACACCAGCTACGGGGCGAACAGCGGCGACGGTTACCGCGCCTTCGGCTCTAAGGGCTGGGTCGGCCTCGATCCCGCTTTCGTGTATGAGGGCCTCCATCTGCGCGGCGGGTCGCAGGGCGGGGAAGCCATCGACCAGCCCGCCAACGATCCCGCGCCCCACCAGTTCATGCGCGAGGCCGACCATTTCGCCCAGTGTATCCTCGAGAATCGAGAGCCGAAAACGCCGGGCGAGGAGGGCTTGCGCGATCAGCGGCTGATCGAGGCGATTTATCAGTCGTGCCGGGAGGGCCGGCCGGTGAAGACAGTGACGAGTGGCTAGTGACGAGCTACATGGCAGGAGGTGTACGATGTTGGCTCCGCGTTCCATGCTGGCGCTGCTCCTGTCTACACAGATCCCGGCGCTCCTTGGTGGGCCCGCGGCCCAAACCTCGACCCCTGAGGGCTCGCGCATCGTGAAGGTCGGGGGCGCCCACGGCCAGCCCGGCTACACGCTTCGCGTTTCGGCAAGTGGCAACCTGGGCCGCATCGAAGTCGACGACGCTTCGGGCTCACATGTCCAGATCCTGTTGTGCTCACTGCTTCGGAACGAGCTTGGTCCCACCGCGCTTGAGCTTGCGGGGATGGACGAGCAGTTTGTTGTCAACTTCGCCATCGAAGATCTCAACTTTGATGGATATCCCGATCTCAAGGCTCCGCGGGAATTTGGAGCCAAATGGGGACGCTATTGTGTCTGGCTGTTTGACCCTACGAACCGCCGCTTCATGAACGACGGCCTTGCCGAACAGATGGAGCTGCTCTACAACCTGGAAGCCGACGCCGAACACGAGCGCGTGCTGGCTTACACGATCGGCCCGGTCAATCCGATGCGCGACGAGTATCGCATCGAGGGGGTCGGCAAGGACCGGCCGTACTGGCCGCGGCTCATTCCGGTCAGGTCCTGCTTCATCGAAAGCGCGTCTCCGCCGTTTGTCCAGGTCCTGACCGACTACGATCAAGGCCGGCCGGTGGTCAAGCGCCAGCGGTTCGATCTCCGCGCGGTCTGCTCCAGCGCCTGCGATTGCGTTCAGCCGGCCACTCGTCCCTGAGATGCGAGCCCCTTACGGCCGGATCGTCCTGCTTTTAACGCAAGCAGCCTGAATTCCTTTATCAGGAGGACCCTGTGAAGCCTGTCGTCCCCGTCCTAACCCTCCTTTGGATTCTCTCCCTCGGTTGCCTCTCGTTGACGGCTCAGACGTCGAGCGGCACGGCTGAGATCGACCAGTTGAAACTGGTTGTCAGTGAGCAACAGCGAGCGCTGGAGCAGCAACAAGGTCAGATTCTGGCGCTGCAGTCTGCTTTGGCCGAACAGAAGAAGATGCTGGCCAAATTGGTGCAAGGGGGAACCAGCAGCGCCCCGCCGGTCCCGGCCGTGGGCCCGAATGCCGGCAGCGACGGGCAAGCTCAGAGTCAACCGTCTCCCGTTCCAGGTGAGCAGCAGTTGCTTAGCCCCAAGCAGGAGCAGGTGCAAGAAGAGTTGCAGCGCGGCCCGGAAATCGCTGACGTGGCGCCTACCACGCCGGCCCTCGCGCTAGGCCCTGCCAAGCTCCGTCTCATCGGCTACCCCGCTTTGACCGGAGTGTGGCGATCGACGAACAATGGCGGCAACGTAGCCACGAACTTCAACAACATGCCCTACGACAACACGGCGCCCGGCAACACGAGCGAATTCCGTCTGTCGCCTCAGAACACTCGCCTGGGGATTCGCGTCGATGCCGACCTGAAATCCAGCCAAGCGGCCGGGTACTTCGAAATGGATTTTGTCGGTTCGCCCGTCAACGGCAACCTCGTGACCCAATCCGGCTACCCCTTCCGCGTTCGTCAGGCCTGGTTTGACTGGAGCAAAGGTAAGTGGGAGATGACGGGCGGACAGCTATGGTCGCTGATGACTCCGAACAAGCAGGATATCCTTCCCTGGCCGGGTGACGTGGCGGTGACGCAAGTGCTCGATCTCAATTTCGTGGCGGGCCTCGTGTATGCCCGCTACCCTCAGTTCAGGCTGGTCTATCGCCCCTCGGACAAAATGGCGTTCGGGTTCTCCATCGAGAATCCTGAGCAGCAGGTCTCCAACACGGTCGTGTTTCCCAGCGCCCTCAGTAATACCCTCATGACGCAGTACAATACCGGCAGCACCGGGCTGAATATCCCGAACATGACTCCGGACTTCGTGCTGAAGGGATCGTTCGACAACAAGCTAGCCGGTGATCGCCGTGTCCACTTCGATGTGGGCACGGTGATGCGCACCTTCCGCAGTTGGGATGGAAGCAGCGCGTCCGGCAAGGACTATGCTTTCGGCTGGGGCGTGGGCGCCAACTTCAATGTGGAGGTCGAGAAGGACGTTCGCTGGGTGCTGGACGGCTTTGCCAGCGACGGGGCCGGCCGCTATATCGGCGGGCTGGCTCCCGACGTGATCGTCAGGGCCGACGGCAGCATTTCGCCCATCCACTCCTACTCGTGGGTCAGCGGCTTCGAAATTGCTCCCAACAAGGCCACCGGCCTGTACTTTTACTACAGTGGCCTGTACGCGCAGAAGAACGCTACCCTCAACAGCGACGGCGCCTGCTGTGTGGGATTTGGTTTTCCGGGCGCGAGCAACGCCGCCGACCGGCTGATCGAGGAAGCCACGGGCGGCTACTCGCGAGTACTCTGGAACTACGAAAGACTCGGATCGGTGCAGTGGGGCCTGCAATACGCCCATGTATGGGTCTATCCTTGGGCGGCTGGCAAAGGTCCGGACTTGGCCCATGCCAATATGGTGTTCAGCCAATTGCGTTATAACTTACCGTAGGGCTTGGGCTGTCCGAGACAGACTGCGCACCCTTGTCCAGAAGGCCGCCGATCCGGGCGGTATCGAGACCTATGATCTCTGAAGTTACCGGTGAAGTCCTTTACGACCGCATCCGCCGCAACGCCTTGCTGGTGCGGGTCAACTCGCTTTGTTACGAGATCCTGGTGCCGTCCGGCATTGCCTCGCGCCTGCGCCAGACGCCGCCGGACGAGCGTCCCAACCCGCTGACGTTTTACACCATCTACTACATCGACGGCGGGCTGGGCGGCGGCCATCTGACACCCAAGCTGGTGGGCTTTCTCGATCCGCTCGACCGGGAGTTCTTTGAGACCTTTACCACCGTGCCGGGCGTCGGCTTCGCCAAGGCCTTGAAGTGCCTGATCCGCCCCATGAACGAGATCGCCCGGGCCATCGAGCGAGGCGACGCCCGCTTTCTTCAGGAGCTGCCGGGGATCGGGCCCAAAATGGCCGAGCGCATCTCGATGGAACTTCGGGGTAAAATGGCTAAGTTCGCCCTCGCCCGTACCGAGGCGCCGCTCTCGGTGGAGCAGGAGACGGACTCCGAGCTGCGTCTGGAAGCCGTGCAGGTGTTGGAGCAGCTCGAGTACTCGCACGGCGAGGCGCAGCGCATGGTGACGGATATCTTCAGCCGCCACAAGCACTTGAAGAGCGTGGAGGAGTTTCTGAAGAAGGTCTTCGAGCAAAAGCAGTCCGAGGGCTAAGGTCGCCGTTGGTTTTCAGGGCCGAAGATTTCAACTGCTCTTGAAGAAACGAACCTGTCATGTTGTTTAAACCAAAGGGTTTGGTTCAAAACTCGGGACTGAAAAATGGTCAAGACGAGGCCCCAACAATGACCGGGGTTACGCCAAAAGTAGCCTGGATTCGCTACTTCGCGGGAATGGCTAGCGGGAGGCCCCGCTCGACTTTTGGCTTCGGGCGATTTTTCCAAAAACGAAGCCGTTAGGTTATTGAAAACAAAGGATCGGGTTCAAAACAGGGGCTAAAAATGGGTCCAAAAAGAGGTGCTGAACGGCCCAAAATTGGGGCCTTTGAGCCGCGGGAGGGGTAGCCTGATCGAATGAGAGAGCGGCTGGTTTCGCCCACCCTGATCTCGCCGGAAGACGAGAAGCTGAGTCAGACCCTGCGGCCGCCGACCCTGGCGGAGTACGTGGGACAGGCCCGGCTGCGGGAGAAGCTCGAGATTGCGCTGGGAGCCGCCCGGCGGCGGGGGCACGCGCTGGAGCACACCCTGTTCTACGGCCCGCCGGGTCTCGGCAAGACGACCCTGGCTCACATCATCGCCCACGAGATGGGCGCCAAGATCGTGGTCAGCTCGGGGCCGACCTTGGAACGGACCGGCGACCTCATGGGCATCCTCACTAACCTGGGCGAGAACGATGTGTTCTTCGTGGACGAGATTCACCGCCTGCCCGCCACGGTGGAAGAGTTTCTCTATCCGGCCATGGAGGATTTCAAAGTGGATTTCGTCCTCGATAAGGGGATGTTCGCCAAGACGGTCAACATTCCGCTGAAGAAGTTCACCCTGGTGGGCGCTACCACCCGGGCTGGCAGCCTCTCGGCCCCGCTGCGCAACCGATTTGGTCTCTTTTATCACCTGGATTTCTATAACGTAGACGAGCTACGCGAGATTGTGTTGCGCTCGGCCAAAATCCTGGGCGTGGAGGTCGACTTCGAAGGCGCCACCGAGATCGCGCGCCGGGCGCGGGGCACGCCTCGCATCGCCAACCGGTTACTGCGCCGGGTGCGGGACTTCGCCGACGTCAGGGCCCAGGGGCGTATCACGGCCGAGGTGGCGCGGGCAGCGCTCAGTCTTGAAGGAGTGGACGAGATCGGCCTGGATGACCTCGATCGCAATTTTCTGGCGACTATCATCCGAGCCTACAAAGGCGGGCCAGTGGGCGTGGAAGCGCTTTCCGCCACCCTCAATGAGGAAGTAGAGACGCTGGTGGACATGGTGGAACCGTATCTTCTGCAGCAGGGCTTCATCAGCCGAACCAAGAGCGGCCGGCGCGCCAACGACGCCGCCTATCGTCATCTGAAGGTGCCCCTGCCGACGGGGTCGGTGGCGCCCCTGTTCGAGGGAGTGGAGTGAACCGGCCCCGAAGAGGCAGGCTTAAGAGCTGTGAAGACGGAGATGCCGGATGGTGCGGCTTTGCTGGGCTGCTGTGGGAAGAGTGGATTCCAGCCTTCGCGGGAATGACTCATCGGGGGTCGAGGTAGCCGGCCGGCATTGTCGCCCCCGCGAAAGCGGGGGCCCAGGCGCGACCGCGGGTGCGGCGCGGCGAGCCGATCGCCACGGACAAGAACAGGGTTGCAAGTTAGCAACGAGGTCCAGTGAACGCAGAAGTTGAAACCCGAGTGGTGCTGCCGGGCGGACGCGATTCCGCTGCCTCGCCCGAGGAGATCCACCGGCTGCTCCGTGAGCAGATCAGGCCACACCTGGATGAACTAAGGCAGTGCTCCTCAACCCGGGCGCTCGTCGCCAACCCCGCTTACCGCCGGCTGGAGCCAGCTATTCGCGCCGTGCTCGATAGCCCGGAAGTGGGCGACTTCACCCGCGCCCAGGCTCCGGCGCGGCCCCGATATCGATTTGTGGCCTGGAATCTAGAGCGCGGTCTGGAGCTGGACGGCCAGGTCGAGGCCTTCCACTCGCATCCTTACCTGCGCGCCGCCGATGTCCTGCTGCTCACCGAAACCGATCTCGGCATGGCGCGCACCCAGAACCGGCACGTCGCCCAGGAGATCGCGCGGGAGTTGGGTCTTCACTACGCCTTTGTGCCGTGCTATCTGAATCTCGCCAAGGGCGCCGGCCTCGAATACCACGTCGAAGGCGAAAACGAGCTCGGCCTTCACGGTAATGCCGTGCTGAGCCGCTATCCGCTGCGGCGGGTTCGAGCCGTCTTCCTCAAGAACGGCATCGACAAGATGAAGGGCCGGGAGAAGCGGCTGGGCCGCCAGGCGGCGGTGGTGGCCGACGTCGAGTTTCCCAATCTCACGGTCACGGCCGTCTCCGCCCACCTGGATGCAAACTCCAGCCAGCACCACCGCGCCGGCCAGATGCGGGATATTCTTGATGGTCTTGACCGGAGCGGTGGGCGCCAGGGCGCTGGTAGCCTGCCGGTGGTTCTGGGCGGCGATTGGAACACGACGACCTATAATTCCTCGTCGCCCGCCTGGGCCATTGCGGGCTTTTGGTTGCGGGTCTTAATGGGTGTGGACAACGTCATCAACAACCATTATCTCCACCCTTACCACCGCTTCGAAAAGGACCTCTTTCGCACCCTGGAGCAACGCGGTTTCGACTATCGCGCCTGCAACGTCATCGGCGAGCGCACGGGAGGCTACGACGCCAACTGTTTCAAGACGCGCCAGAATCTGGGCGAGTGGGTTCCGAGCTGGTGCTTCGCTTTTATGCGCTGGTCCCTGCGGAACCACGGCGGACGCTGTCCCATCAAGATCGACTGGTTTGCCACCCGCGGCGCGCGCGCCGAAAGCCCGGCGGTGATTCACGAGCTGCGCGAAGGCCGGCCGGCGCCGCTGTCGGACCACGATCCTATTGGAGTGGACGTGCTGGCGGTCTGAAGATGCCGGGATCGAAGCGTGTCTATCTTTCGCTCGGCTCGAATCTTGGGAACCGCGAGGTGAACATCGGCAGGGCGCTGGCGGGGCTGGCCGGCGCCGGTGCAGAGATGATCCGCGTTTCGTCGCTCTACCGTACGGAGCCGGTGGGCTATACGGCTCAACCCTGGTTCCTGAATTGCGCCGCCGAGGTGGCGACCGAGCTTATGCCCCTGCAGTTGCTGCGGCGCTGCCAGGCGATCGAACGCGGGCTCGGCCGCAGGCGCGGAGTGAGCCAGGGGCCGCGTCCCATTGACATCGATATCCTGTTCTACGAGAGCCTGGTGGTGCGCGCGCCTGGCCTGACCATTCCGCATCCGCGCCTGGCGGAGCGGCGCTTCGTCCTGGTCCCGCTGGCGGAGATCGCTCCGCAGGCCGAGCATCCGGTACTGCGGCAGAGCGTGTTGGAAATGCTGAAGGAGACTCCGGACCGCAGCCAGGTACTGAGGCTCTGGCCCGAAGCCGGGTCGTGAAAGGCGGCCCGTCGTTCCTCGAACCTTCGTCGAATGCCCGATCCTGCCCATTACGATCCGCCGCGCTTCATCGCCATCGAAGGCCCGATGCGGGTGGGCAAGAGCAGCCTGACGCGGCTGCTGGCCGAGCGTGTGGGCGCCGCCTGTCTGAGCGACACCGAAGACAACCCCTTCATCGATCGCTTTTACGAGGGGCTGCCCGGTTCCGGATTCGCGGCTCAGCTCTACTTCCTCATGGAGCGCTTCAAGCAGTGGCGCGCCCTCGACTTCGCCAGCACGGCCCATCGCCTGGTGATTTCCGATTACCTCTTTGAGAAGGATAAGATCTACGCCTATCTCAACCTCAACGATGCCGAGCTCAGGCTCTACGAGCAGTATTACGGAATGCTGGCCGATCAGGTCCCCATCCCGGATTTGGTGATATACTTACAGGCGAAGGCGGAGACCCTTAGGGTGCGCATCGGCCTGAAAAACGTGGCCAGCGAGCACGAGGTCTCCGACGAATACTTGGAAGAACTGGTCCGTGCCTACGACCACTTCTTCCATTATTACAAGTCGAGCGACCTGCTGGTGGTGGAAACATCCGAGATGGACTTCGTCCACCGGAATCGTGACCTTGAGGAGCTGCTGCAGCGCCTCCGCCAGCCGGTGCGTGGTACGCAGTACTTTTTGCCGCTTGGATCCGCGGACGCGGACTGAGACGACCGCAGTTTTGAAGACAGGACACGCAAGTCTCAGGCCCTCTCCGTTCGGATGAACGAAGGCTCTTTCGAGCCCTCAGTCGCGCGTCTCGCGAGCGGCGGCTATTCGATCCGATGCGGAGAGGGTCTGGTGTTTTGCGGCCCTCGTCGTTGAGCAGCGACCGGTGACCCGCTTCAGACTGAACGGATCGCCGGGCCATACCAAACCTAGGAGGCGCCATGGACCCCGATTTCGAGGCCGTGAGCAAAATCACTATTCCCCTCATTCTCGACCGCAAATTGCGCGGCGAGCGTCTCACCTGTCTGACCGCCTACGATTACCCGACAGCCCGTCTGGTCGACGAGGCTGCCATCGACATGATCCTGGTGGGCGATTCCCTGGCGCAGACCGTCCTGGGCTACGAGACCACCGTGCCGGTCACGGCCGAGGAGATGCTGCACCATTTGAAGGCGGTGCGCCGCGCGGTGCGGCGGGCGCTGCTGATCGGCGACCTGCCCTTTGGCGCTTATCACACCGAGCCGGCGAGAGCGGTGGAAATCGCCATCCGGTACCTGAAGGAAGGCGGCGCGGAGGCTGTCAAGCTCGAAGGCGGACGGCGCCGGGCGGAGGCGATCCGCAAGCTGGTGGAGGCCGAGATTCCGGTGATGGCTCACATCGGGCTCACCCCGCAGTCGGTGCACAGTCTGGGCGGCTATCGCGTGCAGGGGAAGACTCTGGACTCGGCCGGCGAGATCCTGGCCGACGCGGAAGCGGTTGAGGACGCCGGCGCCTTCGCAGTTGTTCTGGAGGGCGTGCCTCGAGAACTGGCGGCGGTGATCACCCGGCGTTTGCGGATCCCGACCATCGGCATCGGCGCCGGGCCTGACTGCGACGGCCAAGTGCTGGTACTCCACGATCTGATGGGCCTCAGCTTCCACCCGCCCGCCAAATTTGTGCGCCGCTATGCCGACGTCGATCAGATCCTGCGGCAGGCGCTGGCGCAGTACCGGCAGGACGTGCTGGCCGGCGACTACCCGAACGATCGGGAGAGTTATCACTGGCCAGCGGCGGTGCGGCAGGAATTCGAGCGGGTGCGAGCCTTGCGACATGTTTCACTGCCTGCGACGGCCTCGCGCTGACGATCGGCGTCTGACCCAAACCGCATGCGACTCGTCAGCTCCGTTTCCAAAATGCAGGCCCTCGGCTGCCGCCTTCGCCGCGAAGGCAAGGTGGTCGCGCTCGTGCCCACCATGGGAGCTCTCCATGAAGGCCACTTGAGCCTGATGCGGCGCGCCCGCGCGGAAAGCGACGCCCTGGTAGTCTCGATCTTCGTCAACCCGTTTCAGTTCGGTCCCGGTGAAGACTACCAGCGCTATCCGCGAAACCTCGAAGGCGACCTCGAGCTCCTGCGTCCGCTGGCGCCCGAGGCCGTCTTTGCCCCATCCGAGAAGGAGATGTATCCCGCTGGCTTCGGGACGCACGTCGAACCGCACCCATTGGCCGCCCGCCTGGAAGGCGCCTTTCGGCCCCATCACTTCCGCAGCGTCGCCACGGCCGTTCTGAAATTGCTGAACATCGTCGGTCCCACCCGCGCCTACTTCGGCCAGAAGGATTTTCAGCAGGCGGCGATGATTCGGCGGATGGCGAAAGATCTCAATCTCCACATGCGCGTCATCGTATGTCCGACGGTGCGCGAGGCGGATGGGCTGGCCTTGAGCTCCCGCAACGCGTACCTTGGGGTCGCGGAGCGGCGGAGCGCCACCGTGCTCTCTCGCAGCCTGAATCGCGCGCAAGCACTCTTTCGGGCGGGCGAGACTCGCGGGACCGTCCTGGTGGAGGCCATGCGAGCCATCCTTGAAACCGAGCCGAGCGTCACCGTCGATTATTGCGTGGTGGTCGATCCGGGCTCGATGGAAGATGTCGGGCGTGCCGCGCCAGGAACGGTCGCCCTGGTGGCCGCGCGTGTCGGCTCGACGCGGCTGATCGACAATTTGATCCTGGGCCCAGCGGGAGTTTCGGACGACGACTTGCTTGACCTGGCTTCCGGCGCCTGCCGGGACAGCATGAGCCCCTCTAAGGATTGACCGACCTCGGCCGCAGTTCCTACCTGCCAACGGCCTCCAGCACCTGATGGATGTGGCCGTCGACTTTCACTCTGGGAAAGACGTGGGTGATCTTGCCGTCCGGCCCGATGATGTAAGTCGTGCGCACGATGCCCATCGATATTTTCCCGTACATATTCTTTTCCTGCCAGACCCCGTAAGCTTCCAGGACTTCGTGCTCGGGGTCGGAGAGCAAGGGGAAGTTTAGTCCGTACTTGTCGCGAAACTTTCCCAGGGCCTCAGGTGAATCGGCGCTGACGCCGGCCACGCTGGTTTGCGCTTTGCCGAGCTCTTTGAGCGCGTCCCGGAACTGGGTCGCCTCGCTCGTTCAGCCTGGGGTGTCCGCCTTCGGAAAGAAATAGAGCACCAGTTTCTGGCCGCGAAAATCCTTGAGACTAACCTTCTTTCCGGAGTCGGAAAGGAGGGCGAAATCAGGAGCCTTGTCACCGACGCTGAGCATTGGTACTCCTTAATGGGCACTGCGAGTGCCACCACTCTCCCAAATGTCGTAGACAAACGGATTGATGAACCGCACGCCGTCGAGTGAACGCAGGTGTGAAAAGTCCTCGCTCAGCAAGACGGAAATCTGATTTAGCTTGGCCGTGGCCCAAATCTGCGCATCCCAGAATTCCAGGCCGTACCTGGCCACGCCGAGAGCCGATTCCAGGACGATCTGGGGAGTGACCGGAAGAACGGTCCACGAATGGACGTATTTTTCAACCCGCCGGCAAGCGTCGGCAACCGGCAGAGGCCGCGGCAGCTTTCGAGTCACCGTTCGAAAGAACTCGCCCAGCACTTGCGTGGTCACAACACCCCGTCCTTCCATCCCCAGGCGCTCAAGCAGCGCGATGGCCTTGGCCTGCTTGCCAGATTCCGATCGATCATAGGAATAGACCAGGATGTTGGTATCCACGAGGAAGCTACCGGTCATAAAGGTCCTCACGCTTCCAGGTGCGGCCGCCTTTAACCGGTCCTTTTCGCGCCCACGCTTTCACGAATGCCACTTCCTCTTCCCACGCCCGATGATCGAGAGCCAAGGGTGCGCGTTCGCCCAGCACCCGTTCGATCCCTTGACGGATCAACTCGCTCTCGGTCACGCCCCTGCGCTTGGAGAGGTTGCGTAAGCGTCGGTCCTGATTGGGATCGATATAGATCTGCTTCCGCTTCATGCGCGCCATACGTTACCTATAAACATACATCGCATCATACATCGCGTCCAAGCGAGGCCTCAAGCCTCAAGACCCGAGTTCCTTCTTCAGCACTTCCTGCACCACCTGGGCGTTTGCCTGACCGCGCGTGGCCTTCATCACCTGGCCGACAAACCAGCCCAGGGTGGCGGTCTTGCCGCCGCGATACTGCTCCACCTGCTTCGGATTGGCCGCCATGACCTCGCCCGCTACCGCCGCGATCTGATCCGCATCGCTGATCTGCGCCAGACCCTTCTCGGCGATGACCTCGGCGGCCTTCTTGCCGGTGCGCACCATCTCCTCGAGCACATCCTTGGCGATCTTGCCCGTAATTGCGCCCTTGGCAATCAGCCCGATCAGCTCCGCCAGGTTTTGCGCTGAAAGCGGCGAATCCGCCAGCGGCCGTTGGTATTTTTCCAACAAGAATGTCAAATCGTTCAAAACCCAGTTTGCCGAGAGCTTGGGTTCACCTGATTCCCGAGCGACTTCTTCGAAATAATCCGACATGGTTCGGGACAGGACTAGCAGCTGCGCGTCCTGCCGGGGCAAGCCGTACTGGGTCAGGAACCGATCCTCCTTGGCTTGCGGCAGTTCGGGCATCGAGCGCCGGACTTCTTCAAGCCACTCGTCCGAGATCACCAGCGGCGGCAGATCGGGTTCCGGAAAGTAGCGATAGTCGTGGGCGAACTCCTTGGTTCGCATGCCGTAAGTGCGCTGCTCGCGGCTGTCCCACAGCCGGGTCTCCTGCGTGATCTCTCCGCCCTCTTCGAGCACCTCGATCTGGCGATTGATCTCGTAGGCCAGCGCCTTCTGGATGAAACGGAACGAATTGACGTTCTTGACTTCGGTCTTGGTGCCGAACTTCTCCGCCCCTCGCAGACGCACGCTCACATTGGCGTCGCAGCGCAGGCTACCCTCTTCCATGTTGCAGTCCGAGACCTCGAGGTAGAGCATCAAGGTCTTGAGCCGCGAGAGATAGACGTAGGCTTCCTCGGGCGTCCGTAAATCGGGCTCGCTCACGATCTCGATCAGCGGCACCCCGGAGCGGTTCAAATCGATGTAGGAGACAGTGTCTGAATCCGGGAAACCCTCGTGCAGCGATTTGCCGGCGTCTTCCTCGAGATGAACCCGGGTGATGCCGATGCGCTGGCGGACGGAGTCGAGCTCAATCTCCAGCCAGCCGTGTTCGGCCAGCGGCTGGTCATACTGTGAGATCTGGTAGCCCTTGGGCAGGTCGGGATAGAAGTAGTTCTTGCGGGCGAATCGCGAAGAGGGATTGATCGTGCAGTTCAGCCCCAACGCGGCCTTCAAGGCCATGGTCACGGCCTCGCGGTTGAGTACTGGGAGCGCGCCCGGAAGCCCGAGGCAGACCGGGCAGGTGTTGGCGTTGGGCGGATCGCCAAAGCGCGTCGAACAACTGCAGAAGATCTTGGAGTGGGTGAGGAGCTGGACGTGAACCTCCAGCCCGATCACCGGCTCATAGCGGGCGCGGACTTCGGGGGAGATCGCTGTTTCTGTGGGCATGGACCGTCATCCTGGATTCCGATTAGCCCGGCGGTTCAGGAGCAATCCGGACGTGCTCATTATAAATCGAGATGAATCGAGGCTCGATCATCGAGGATAGGCTGAACCGAAGCATCGTGCCGTTGAGATGGTTCCTTCTGATGGCAGTGGCCTCGAAAGCGATCGGTCCGTTCTTTCCGGCCGCGGTTCAAAGCTCGGACCTTTGTAGGTTTGTTTTCCAACTTCTCGGGTCTGTTTTACCCAACTTTCGACCGCCACCCAATTCTAAAGGACTTACGAGATCAAAGCTCGGGTTTGTTTTTCGTTTTAATGGGGGGCCCCCCCTTTCCCTGCGGTTCCCCTCCGATTCGTTGGTAACAGGAAACCGGCGGGTAAGCGGGCAGGTCGATCCCATATCTCATATAACAACTACCATACAGTATATGTCCGCGGTGTGTCAACGGGAATCCGATGCGCTCGCGAAGCGAAGGGCTGCCGCACTCCAAAAGCTCCGCTAAACGTCCGCAAGGTCAACTTCGAAATTGTCTTGAAGCCTTATCCGGTCAGTCTTCATCGCTGTGATGCGCTTATAGAACGACGTACCTGGCCGGGGCGCGAGCGCTAGTGCCGAAAAGAGTTCCGTTCCTCAACCGTGAAGAAGCTGGCAATTCTTCGTCGCTGGTTGTACCCTCCGATTTGTGCGAAGGCTTTCTTCGGGCCGGCTCCAAGCAAGGTCGTTCCCATTCTCTCCCGCGAGGCTTCCATGACAGCAAAAACGAACTTGAGACCGCTCCTGCTCATCCTCCCGGCATTGGCGTGCGGATGGCCTCAAAACCCCCGGCTTGCTGCTGCCGAACAGCCTCATGAGTATACGGGCCAGATTCAGTTCGACGTCAGCAAAGTTCCCTTCAGCCGGTACGGTTCGTACATCTCCTTCTCACATCTGCCTCAGTCCGAGGATCTCGCCGAGGGTCTGTACATGCGGTGCCTGCACGGGGGCGTCAGCCGGCGCGAGGTGTTCCGCCTTGAAGTCTTGCAGGGCCGGGACGCGGTTCCCTTCAAGGAAATTGCTTCGCCGACAGTCCTGCGGCTTGAAGCTGGTCAAGGCGCGGTCGAAATTGTCTACAGCGAGCCCAAGGTGGTGCGGATTCGGGGCAAGAACGTCGGGCTGCGCCTGACCATGCCCAAGCCGACCCGCCAGTATGCCTTCGCCTCCACCTACGACAACGCTTTCGCGGTTGACGAATCGCACTGGGAGGTCAACAGCTTCTCCCAGCAGATGAAGTACATGCTGACGAGCCTGGGCGGCCAAATGGCGGTCGATGCCCCCTGGCGCCTGAGCGAGTCGGAGCACGTGGTGGTCGACTTCCTTCCCGATCCGAAGACCGGAATTTTCGAAGGCGCCATCGAGGAGTTTCGCAGCGTGTGGCAGCCGCGCGATTACTCCCAGAGCTTCGATGCCACTGCCGGCCAGGTCCACACCGAGTACCGGCAATGGCTGGCGAGGATGCCGCAGGTGCCGGAGAGTTTTGCCGATGCGGGCGAACTGGCGGCTTACGTGGATTGGGAAAGCGTGGTGGAGGCGGAAGGGCAGTTGACTCGCCCCACCATGTTCATGTCCAAGAACTGGATGACTAATGTCTGGAGCTGGGACCACTGCTTCAACGCCATGGCCTTGACCTACCGGAATCCCCAGCTGGCCTGGGATCAGCTCATGGTCATCGTGGACCACCAGGACGCGAATGGCGGCTTTCCGGACATCCTCAACGACCAGTCAACCAGCTGGAACTTCAGCAAACCGCCGATCCACGGCTGGGCGCTGCGCTGGATGATGCAGCACTCCACCTTCATCGACTCGGAGCATCTGGCGCAGATCTACGGCCCGCTGGGCCGCTGGACGGAATGGTACTTCAAGTTCAGGGACTACGATCATGACGGAGTTCCGCAATACAACCACGGAAATGACGCCGGCTGGGACAACGCTTCGGTTTTCCGCGCCGGGCCGCCCGTAGAGTCTCCGGATCTTTCGGCCTTCCTGATTGTGCAGATGGATGTCCTGGCCGACATCGCGCGAAAACTGGGGAAGGAGAACGAAGCTCAGGATTGGAAGAAGCGCGCCGACGATCTGTTGAGCCGGATGCTGGCTCTCTGTTGGCGCGGGGACCACTTCGTGGCTCCCCATTCGGGCGACCACAAGGTGTTGGAGTCCGAGAGCCTGCTGCTTTATCTGCCGATCGTGCTGGGCAACCGCCTGCCCGAGCCGGTACGGTCAAAGCTGGTGGCCGGGCTGACCGAACAAGGCCGCTTTCTCACCGAGTACGGCCTGGCGACCGAAAAGCTCCACAGTCCCCTCTACGAGTCCGATGGGTATTGGCTTGGCCCCATCTGGGCGCCGTCCACCCTGCTGGTGGCCGACGGGCTGGAGGCGGCTGGCGAGAAGACTCTGGCCCGTGAACTCAAACTGAGATTCTGCCGCCTGGTGGCCAAGAGCGGCATGGCGGAAAACTTCAATGCCGTGACGGGCGCCGGTCTGCGCGACCCGGCATACACCTGGACTTCGAGTGTATTCCTGATCTGCGCGCATGAGCTGTTGGAGACCGATTCCCGGTAGAGAGCGTCCTCCGGCAGCACGGCGCGGCCTGCCCAGGCGCTTGCCGAAGTCGCGTCCTTCCTCAACGTTCGGGGTCTTCCTGGCCGACAGCGGCGTGCTGGCCAAGCACCTTGCGAATCGCGGTAAGAAGCAGGTCGTTGTCGACAGGCTTCTGGAAGAAAGCCAAGGCGCCCGCCTTGTGAGCCAGCTCCTTGTTGCTCTGCGGGTCCCGGGCGCTCACCACGATGATGGGAATGGTAGCGGTCGACATCAGGTTGCGCAGCCGTTCCATCACCACGAATCCGCCTCCGCCGGGCAGACCGAGGTCGAGAAGAATGAGGTCGGGCTCCTCTTTCCTGGCCACGCTGATGGCGGAGACCGCGTCGACGGCCGAGGCGACCTGATAGCCGTTGGCCTTGAGGCGGATTGCCAGGCCCAGCAGAGTGTCTTTGTCGTCGTCAACGATCAGAATTTTCTTCTGGCTCATCCCACCTCCTCCGCTTCTCTCAGGTGCGCCTCGACAAGCTGCTGGATTCTGCCGGCGACCTCTCCCACCAGCTGCTCGACCGGGGCCTCCTCCGGGTGGGAACGAAGCTCCACGAGCTCGAAGGCCACCCGAGGCGTGGTCCCGGTGGCCCTCAGGTCATCGCAAGCTGCCAGCTGATTGCTGATCCGCGCGGCCATGAGCTCAGCGCCGCCCCGGTCGGTACAGGCCGTCACAAACAGCATCCGCTCCGGCTCCGCAGGCCGCATGTTGGGCAGAACCAGGTCCATCTCGGGACGGATGCAGTGTCTCAGAACGTCCTGCACCGACTCCAGCACTTTCTGGCGGGCCGGCGGCGGCAGGCCTGCTTCATCCTGTGCCAGCCCAATCGTAATCAAGGCCAGCGACCCTTTCTTGAGCCGCTTGGCCACCAGGATGGGCTCCAGCAAGTGCGCCAGGGAAAGGACCGGCAGGGTGAAGAAGAAGCTGCTGCCCTTTTCGGGCCCGGTCTCCAGCCAGATTCGGCCGCCGTGAGCCTGGACCAATTGTTTCGAGATAAACAGCCCCAGGCCCAGCCCCTTGCGGCTGGCGGTGTCGGATCCACCGGCCTGGTAGAGGCGATCGAAGACACGGGCGGCCTGATCCGGGCTCAATCCCGGGCCATTGTCGATCACGGCCACCTGGACAAACTCCGGATCCTTGCCGGCGGCTTCCGCCCGGACCAGGATTCTCGCACCCTCCGGCGTGTACTTGATGGCGTTCTCCACCAGGTTGGTCAACACCTGCCGGGCCCGCTTGGGGTCGGCGTAGACCGCGGGCAGGTCCGGGGAAATCTGCGTCTCGATGGCGGTATTCTTTTCGGCCGCCTGGATACGAAGGGCCTCGAGAGTGTGGTGGACCAGATCGCCGAGCCCCACGCCCCGAGGCTCGATCTGCAGCTTCCCGACTTCGGCGCGCGTGGCGAGCAGGATGTCCTCGATCATGGTGCGAAGCTGCTGTACGTTGTGGAGGGCGATGCCGAGGTATTCGCGCTGTTGCGGATTCAGCTTGCCCGCCAGGCCATCGAGCACCAGCGTGGCGAACTGATAGATGGCTGTGAGCGGCGAACGCAGCTCGTGCGAGACATGGGAGAGAAACTCATCCTTAAGTTCCATCTGCCGCCGCCGCTGCTGCTCGACCTCCAAGGTCAAGCGCTGGCGCTCGATGGCGTAGCGCAGTGCCCGCCCCAACAGGTCGCCTTCCACCCGTCCCTTCACCAGGTAGTCTTGGGCGCCCTCGGAGAGCGCCTTGAGGGCGGCAGCCTCGTCGTCAAGACCGGTCAGCACAATGATGGGCACGGCCGGCGACCGGAGGCGCGCGCGCGCGAGGGATTCGAGCCCCTGGCTATCCGGCAGCGAGAGATCGAGCAGGAGGACATCCGGCTGGGAGGCGGCCAGCAATTCCAGGCCGGCGGAGAGACGGCCGGCCACCGTAAGATCGAAAGTCGAATCGCCGGTCTCGGCCAGCATCTCCCTGATCAGGCGCGCGTCCCCCGGATTGTCTTCGACCAGCAGAACCTTGAGTTGCGGATCGCTCATGAAGTTTTGGGTGGCAAGTTCACCACCGTGAACCAGAAAGTCGAGATGGATTTCAGAAGCGCGCTAAGCTGGACGAAGTCCACCGGCTTGGTGACGTAGCAATTGGCGTGAAGGCTGTACGCCTTCACAATGTCCTCCTCCGATTTGGAGGTGGTCAACACCACCACCGGAACGCTCCTCAGACCCTGGTCGGACTTGATCTCGTGAAGCAGCTCCTGGCCGCTTTTTTGGGGAAGGTTCCAGTCCAGCAGGATCAGGTCGGGGCGGGGTACGGCGGCAAAGGCGTCCTGGCGGCGCAGAAACCTGAGGGCGTCGACCCCGTTTTCGACCACATGGAGGCGGTTAGGTACCTGGGAATCCTTAAAAGCCTCGTAGGTCAAGCGAACGTCGCCGGGATTGTCCTCGACCAAGAGAATCTCTGCGGTTTTGGTTTCTATTCCCACGCTGACCTCGCTCCGGCGACAGTGGAACTAAGCCGGCAGAGTGAAGAAGAACGTCGATCCTTTCCCAGGCTCGGACTCCACCCAGATCCTGCCGTCGTGGCGCTCGACGATCTTTTTGCAGATGGCGAGACCCATGCCAGTGCCCGGGTATTCGCCCCGGCCGTGAAGCCGCTGAAACATCACGAAGACGCGGCCGGAGTGCTGCGGCTCAATTCCGATGCCGTTGTCCCGCACCGAGAAGGTCCAATAGCGGCTGTTGCGTTCCGCGTTGAGATGTATCGCCGGAGCCCTCTCGCCCCTGAATTTGATGGAATTGGCGATCAGGTTTTGAAAGAGCTGCGTCAGTTGGATCTCGTCCGCCTTGACCACCGGCAAGTCGCCGCCCGTCACCGCCGCCCCGGACTCTTGAATCATGGCGCGCAGATTCTCGAGGGCGTGGTCGACTGCCGCCTGGCAGTCCACCGGCTGCAGGCTTCTTTCCCGGCGGCCGGCGCGGGAGTAGGTGAGGAGGCCCTGGATCAGCTCCTGCATGCGACTGACGCCATCCACGGTGTAACGGATGAATTCGTCGGCGTCGGCGTCCAGCTTTCCCGCGTAACGCCGCTCCAGGAGCTGGGTGTAGCTGGCGATCATGCGCAGCGGTTCCTGCAGGTCATGCGAGGCCACGTAGGCAAACTGCTCCAGCTCGGCGTTGGAGCGGGCCAGCTCCTGGGCGCGGCGCGCCAGCTCCTGCTCGGCCCTCTTACGCTCCGTGACGTCGCGAGCGACGCTCAGCACAACCTGTCCTTCCTCGAATTCCACCGCGCTCAGCAGGACGTCCACCGGGAACTCGGTGCCGTCCCTGCGCCGTCCATAAACCGCCAGCGCCTCGCCCATGGGCCGCGTGTGGGGCTGGGAATAATATGCCTGGCGGTGGATCGCGTGGGCGCCGCGGAGCCGGTCCGGCATGAGGATCTCGATGGACTGCCCCACCAGTTCCTGATAGCTGTATCCGAACACCCTTTCGACCTGGGCGTTGGTGCCCACGATCTGCCCTCTGCGATCGGTGGCGATGATGGCATCGGGCGACGCCTCGAAGAGCTTTTCGAACATGGCCTGGCTCTTCCGCATCTGATCTTCGGCGCGCTTGTGGTCGGTAACATCCACGGCGAGACCGCCCACCAGGCGCCGGCCCGAAGCCTCTTCGACGGGAAACTTCACCACCAGCCACTGATGGGCGATCCCATCCGGGGTGGGTACGGCCTCAGTAAACTCTCGGGGTTTGCCGCTCTTCAGCGCTTCCTCATCGCTTCTTCGCGTCTCGCGGGCTACCTGCTCAGGAAGCCATTCAATATCCGTCTTGCCCAGCAGAGCGCCGCGTTCCACCCCGAAACAGCGTTCCAGGGTCGCGTTGGCGTAAACCAGGCGGTATTCTTCGTCTTTCAGGTAAGCCAGCACGGGGCTGTTGTCCATCAGGGCGCGAAAGCGCGCCTCGCTCAAGCGGAGCCTTTGTTCCTCCTGCTTGCGCTCGGCGATGCCGCGATGAATCTTGACCGCTATCGCCAGCAGCAGTCCTGCGCCCACGAGTGTCCCCGCCAGCACGATGCGGGTGGTTGCCCGGCTGCTGGCATCTGCGGCTGCCGATCGCTGCTGCAGCAGGCGGCGCTCCTCGGTCTCCATCTCGGCCGTTAGGTCGCGGATCTGGTTGGTCAGCGTCAAGCCGGCGCTCTCTAATGGAAGCTCCTGGTCCAGGGCGAATCCAAGCGACTTTCGCAGGCTCATTTCTTGCTGCAAGCTGCCGATCCGCCTGGCAACCAAAGCTTCCAACTGATCCAGGCGGCGCCGCTGGGTGAGGTTGTCGTCCATCAGGTCTCTGAGCCGCGTGAGGTGCTGGTTGACCGCGTCCAGCGATTGCTGGTAGGGGCCGAGAGCCGTCTCGTCGCCCGTGATCACGTAGCTCCGGATCGAGCCTTCGGCCTCCCGGGTCCCGACAAGCACACCCCGGATCTCAGCGGCAATTCCTTCCGTGTGGGAGAGTCGCTGAGCCGCGGCCTCGCGCTGCCGGCCGGCTTTGGACAGCAACACGGCTACGCCAAAGAGAACGGCGAACGCCAGAGCGAACCCCATCACGATGGTTCTTTCCAGGGATAACTTCATACTGACTGCGGATGCCGGGTGCGGCCCGAGCTCAAGGTTACTCGAGCGGTGTCATCAAAGCAAGAGACGTGTTATTAGTGGTGCAGTACACGATCAGAGGCACAGCGCTTTTTTCTACCCAACAGGCTCGGTGAACAAACCGGCCCTAAAGTGTTTCCTTCAGGATGGCATCTGCTTCGACCGGCTCCTTGAGGAAGCTCTTGCCTTTGCGCTCCGGCCCGAGTGCAAACATGAGGATCAGAATCAGGATGGTGCAGCCCTCAAAAACGGCCAGTGCCCACTCGTATCCGAGCCTGCTCCGCAGGGCGTACTCGATGGTGTTGGTAGGCGATCCGAACAGGACTCCGAGCTGGTAAATCAGGCCTGGAAAGAGGCTGCGAGCGGCATCCGGGGAGAGCTCGTTGAGGTGGGCTGGGATCACGCCCCAGGCTCCCTGCACCCCGGCCTGCATCAGGAAGGCGCCCGCGGCCAGCATCGCCAGGCTGTAGCCGAACGCCCAGGCTGGAATCACCAGCAGGCAGAGCGTAAGCGAGACGACAATGCCCCGGCGGCGGCCGAGACGCTCCGAGCTGTGGCCCACGAACACCGTCCCGAGTACGGCCCCCAGGTTGTAGAGCATGGCAAGGTAGGCCACCACACTGGGAGTCATGTGGTGAGCGTTCTTCAGGAAGTCCGGGTAGAGGTCTTGAGTGCCGTGAGAAAGGAAGATCATCAACGTGAGCAAGAGCAGCAGATAACCAAAGCTCCCGCGGTGATCGAGCACGACCCGCACAATGGCGCCAAAGCTCGGCTGGCGGTGCTGCCTCCACGCTTCAGACTCTGGGGCCCTATAGGTGATGTACAGGGTAATTGCGGCCGGCAGTAGTCCCGCCCAGAACATGGGCCGCCAGCCCCAGATGGGCAGGATGACGCGCGCCGCGACCGCCGCCAGCAAGTAGCCGGCTGGGTAGCCCCCTTGCAGCAGGCCGGAGAGCAGTCCGCGCCGATGTGGAGGTGAGCTCTCCATGGCCATGGAAGCGCCTACGCCCCAGTAGCCACCCATGCCGATGCCATAGAGCGCCCGCAAAGCCAGAAACATCGGAAAGTTCACGGCCAGGCCGCTCAGCACCTCGATGAGCGAGAAGTAAGCCACCGCGGCCATCATCGGCTTGCGGCGGCCGTAACGGTCGGCCACCAAACCGAAGAGCAGAGCTCCGAGCGGCCGCATCGCCAGGGTGGCCGTTAGCGTCCAGATGACCGAGCTCTTCGCCACCTGAAAGTGAGCGGCCAGGGCGTCCACCATGAAGACGACTACGAAGAAATCGAAGGCGTCGAGCGCCCAGCCCAAAGTACCGGCCGCCACCGCGTATCCCCGACTTGGAGAGCGGCTGACAGTCGTATTCCGCATCATTGGTCTCCCGAATCACCGATGGCGGTGCTCAACGGCAGTGTAGCGTGAATCCGCGCCTCGCAGACAAGGGCGCAACGGCGTGGGACTTGACTCGGCGGACGCCACACGAAGTCTGACGGCCCCGGGGACGAGAGGAGCTGCACGCTAGGCACGCTCTCGCGTGAGGTAGAAGTGCATGGCGGGAGTAATGATCAGAGACAGCACCATCGAAATCAAGATGCCGCCGATGACAGCGATGGCCAGCGGCTGAAGCATCTGCGAGCCGGCCCCCAAAGCCAGCGCCAGGGGTAGCATGCCTGCCACGGACGCAAGGGCAGTCATGACGATGGGACGGAGGCGCCGCCGGCCCGCTTGCACCATGGCTTCCTCCGGGGTGAAACCGGCGGCCCGGAATTTGTGGTCGGCATCGAGCAGCAGAATGCCATTCTTGGCCACGATTCCAACCACCATGATCAGTCCCATGAAGGATGAAATGTTGAACGTGGTTCCGGTGATCAGCAAGGCAAAGAAGACACCGGAGGTGGAGAGTACTGCCGACGAGAGGATCGCCGCCGGCGCCGAAAATTGGCCGAATTCGAAGAGGAGCACGAGAAAGACCAGCACCAGGGCGAGGATCAGAACTTTCAGCAGGTCGCGGAAGGACTTTTGCTGCTCCTTGTAAGTGCCGCCGTATTCCACGCGGATCGAAGGCGGCAGATGTAAGGCGGCCACGGCCTTTTGAACTGCCGCCACGCCCGTTCCCAGGTCCACGCCTTCCAATCGGGCCGTCACGGATACTTCGCGCTGAAGATTGTCGCGGACGATCTCGGTCTGACCAGGCAGCTCGCTAACCGTCGCCAGCGATCCCAGCGTGGCCGTGCCCCCGGTCGAGCTCACCAGCAGCGTGTTCTGGATCGTCTCCAGCGACGATCGATTGGCTTCCGGAAAGCGAACACGCAGGGTGTAGGGCCGGTCGTTTACAATGACCGGCGCCGACGCGGGTTCGCCTTCCAGGATGGCCGCCGCGTCGGTGGTGATCTCCTCGGGCGTGAAGCCTGCCAGGGCGGCGGCGGGCGGGTTGACTTGAAACAACACCGCCGGTCCACTCATGGTGTTGTCGATGCCGTTGGCCACATCCACCACCGGCTTTCTGCCTCCCACCTGAACTGCAGTGAGGGCGTCGGCCACTTCGGGCGCCCATTGCGCCAGCAAGTTCGCGTCGTGCGAGAACAACTTGACCTGGATGGGCGTGGGCGCGCCGGTGAGGTCGCCGATCATATCCTCCAGCACCTGATGGAAGTCGACGTCGCACTCCGGCTCGGCGCTCCGGACCTTGCGGCGGACCTCACTGATGATCTCATCGATGTCGCGATGACGATCCGCTTTTAGCTTGACCGAGATGTCGCCGGTATTGGCCTCGGTGACCGCCGCCAGGCCCAGTTGCAGCCCCGTGCGGCGGGAAGTGCTCTCCACCTCGGGGATGGCGCGAATGATCCGCTCGAAATGGGAGAGCACCCGGTTGGTCTCCTCCAGCGAACTGCCGGCCGGCATAACGTAGTCGAGGACGAATCCGCCCTCATCCATCGCCGGAAGCAGATCGGTGCCTAAGGACTCATAACAAAGGAAAGAGACCACAATGAGCAGGGCGCAGAAAGCTCCCAGCCAGGCCGGATGCTCCAGGGCGCGCCGCATCGAGACTTCGTAGACGCGGATCATGCGGCCGAAAAAGCCCCGCATCGATACGTCCTCCGCTGCCATCAGGCGCTTCAGCTCTTCGTCCTCGGTGATGGCCCCCGCGGCAAGCGGGTCGCCAGGCTCCAGCGCGGAGTCCAGCAACGGCTCCGTTTCTGTCCTCCGGCGTCTCAGAAGGAGGCGGCTCAGGTTGGGCGTCCAAACCAGCGCCAGGGCCAGCGAGGTGAAAAGCGATACCGCCATGGTGAGGGCCAGAGCGCGGAAAAAAGTGCCCGTAACGCCGGCGATGGAGATCAGGGGGAGAAACACCACCACGGGCGTCACCGTGGAGCCCACCAGCGGAATGGAGACCTCGCGGAGTGCGCTCTGGATAGCCTCGACTAGGCCCTCCCCGGCGTCACGGTGCAGGACGATGTTCTCGACCACCACAATGGCGTCGTCGATCACCAGGCCCACCGCCGCCGCCAGCCCCCCCAGCGTCATCAGATTAAAGCTCTGCCCCAGCACTTTGAGCGCGATGAAGGTCACCAGCAAGGTGATCGGAATCACGAGGCCGGCGACCACCGAAGTACCCCAGTCCCGCAAGAACACCACCAGGATGACGGAAGCCAGGATCAGGCCGATCAGAATGGCATCGCGCACACTCTTGATGGCCTCTTCCACCAGCTCCGACTGATCGTAAAAGGAGGTGATCTGAACGCCGGAGGGAAGTGAGCGCCGGATTTGGGCAATCGCGGCGCGCACTTCTTGCGCCACCTCGACCGTGTTGGAGCTTGGCTGGCGGTTGATGTTGAGCAGCACCGCTGGCTTGCCGTTCGCCGTCACCTCCGTATAAACCGGTTTGGCCCCTGGGGCAACAGTTCCAATATCCTGGATTCGGACCGGCGCCCCGCCCGTGGTCTGTTTGACCACGATCTCCCCGATCTCGCCGGGCGTCTGCGTCTGGCCGCTAACCAGCCCCAGAAAGAGCTGGTGGTGATGGTTAAGCAGTCCCGGAGAATCGATCAGGTTGGTGCGGCGGACAGCCTCGAGGATATCGGGGACCGTGACCCGGGCGCGGAGAAGCTCAGCCGGATTAGGCGTGACCTGAAACTCCGGCTCCTCGCCGCCCTGCACCACAACCTCCTCCACCCCATTGAGCCGGTTCAGGCGCGGCTTGATATCGTAGGTCGCCAGCTCCCAGAGGTCTTTCTGGGAGACTCGGTCCGAGGTCAAGCTGTATCCGAGGATGGGGAAGCTGGCGAAGCTGAGCCGATGGGACTCGATGACCGCCGTCGGGGGAAGCTGGCTCTGGATACGTGCTACGGCGGAGTCCACTCGCTGGAGCGTTTGGAGCATGTCAACGTTCCAGTCGAAATTCAAGTCCACTTCGGCGGAGCCTCGGCTGGTGATGGAAACCACCTCCTGCAAGCCCTGCACGCTGTTGACCGCCTCTTCGATGAGGCGCGTGATCGAAACCTCCATCTGTTCGATGGGCATGACGCCGTTGTCGACCCCCACGATGATGCGGGGAAAGTTCGTCGAGGGAAAGACCGCCACCGGGATGGTAAGTCCCACGTAGGCTCCCACCACAGCCAGAGCCAGGATCAGGAAGATGATGGGCTTGGCATGGCGAACGATCCAGTAGGGCGATTCCGGTTTCGTCCCAGTGGAGCGCAATTGCAGATCCTGTTCCTTCATGGCTGCTAGGGGTCCTGAGCAGAATCTTTGTCCGAGTCCGGCGCGGAGCCCGGGCTCGCGGGGCCGGCGATCCGCAGCCTGGTCCTGGCCAGCAGATCGGGGTCCTCCTGCGCCAGCTCGAAGGCTCCCTGGGACACAACCTGGTCTCCGGGCTGGAGGCCGTCCGTGATCTGCAGCTTGTCGTCCTGGCGGATGCCCACCTTGACCGTCTTGAGCAGCGGCTTGCCATCGGCCCCCGCCAGAATGACGGCCGTGGCGCCGGCCGATGAGGTGATGAGCGCGCTGGCCGGAATGACCAAGGCATCTGGGACGGTCTCGGCCACGAGCGTGACTCGGGCGCTGCTTCCGGGCTGGAGGCGCTCGTGAGGATTAGCTGCTTCGGCCCAGACCTCCACAGTGGTGCTGTTGGGGTCGAGGGCCGGGCTGACCAGCGAAACCCTCGCGGGAACCGGAGCGCTCTGACCCGAAACCTCTATCGTGGCCGGGTCGCCCGGTTTTAGCAGCGCCGCTTGGGCCGTTGTGACGTGCGCCCGGGCTACCACCCGGGAGAGATCCATGATCGTGAGGAGTGGAGAAGCCGGCGTGGCCATTTCCCCGGGATAGAGCGGGCGATCGGTAACCACGCCATCGATGGGGCTGTGAATCTCGGCGTAACTCAATTGCGCTTGCGCCGCTTCGTATCGGCCTTGCGCCGAAACCAGTTGTCCTTTGGCGGCCTTAACGGCATCCTGATTCGCAAAACTCAGCAGGGCCTTCAGGTGCTTTTGCGCGATTTCGTACTGATTTTGCGCCTGCGTCAGCAGTACACCCGAGTCTTCGAGTTGCTTGCGTGGAATGGCGCCCTGGTTGAAGAGGGTCTGATCGCTGTTGAAGACCTTTCGCTGGGCGTCAAGCGCCTGCCGGGCGGCCTTGACGTCAAGTTCCGCCTTTTGCAAGGTCTCAGGCACGTCGGAGTTGACCGCTGTCTGGTAGACTGCCTGCGCCTGTTCATACGCGCCTTGACTCTCGGTGGCGGCCGCCGCCAGGTCCCGGCTCTCGAGTGTCGCCAGCAATTGCCCGGCGCGCACCAGGCTACCGCGCTGCACATAAAACTTGCTCACGGGCGCGCTGATTTTGGGAACGATAGTGGCTTGGTGCAGCGGGTACAGAATCGCGTCGGCAGTCACCCTGCGCTCGATCGGGGCCCGCTCGGCCGTGGCCACTTGAACGGTCACCACCGGCGCCGCGGGAGCCGCTTCCTTGCTGGAACAGGCGAGCCCCAAGAGGCTGACGGCTGCCTGGCAAAGTATCATGAGCCCGCCCGCCACCCTGAGGCGCGACCTTCGGGTTGCGCCGCTGGTCCACACTCGAACCGAGCCAACTTGGGATGCCGAACGGGCGGCCGTCCGGCGTTGTCCAAACATGGTCATTGCGGGTTGATTCCTCACCTTGAGTGCCTGCTCTGCCACACCTAGAAAGCACCGGTGACGGTCTGCAGAGTCGCCAACGCCACCCGATAGCGGGCCTGGCCGTCGTCGTAGGCGTTGCGGGACTGGGTCAGACTGTTCTGCGCGTCCACTACCTCGAGGGCGTTGGCCTCGCCTGCCTGGTAGCGCAGGGTGGTGAGGCGCGAACTCTCCGCGGCAAGGTTGGCCGACTGCCGCAAGAGATCTACCTCCGAACGCGCCACCGCGGCTTCGTTATAGCTGGAGCACAGGCTGCCCGCTATTCTCCGCTGGGCCGCGGTCAGTTCCAGCCGGGCCTGCTGGCGGCGCCACTCCGCCTGGTGCAGCTTGCTGCGCAGGATTCCCCAGTCCCAGATCGGCAATTGAAGGTTGAAACTTGTAAACTGGCCCAGGTTGTTCTGCTGAAGCGAATTCTTGGGCGGCGGCTGGTCCGAGACCCCGGCCACCGGCCCCCGCAGGGCGAAAAAGTTCGACTCAATGCCGTAGTCGGTGTCGATGCTCAGCGAAGGCAAAAAGCTGTTACGGGCGGCGGAGACCTCCAGATCGGAGAGCCTCTCGGATTCCAACGCCACCTTAAGGTCCGGGTTGGCGCGGACGGCCAGCGCCCGGGCATCCTCGAAGGGCGGCAGCGGCGGCGCCTGATCCAGGTCGTCGACCGCCGTGAAATTCTCGTTGAGAGCCGGAAACAACAGGACCGCGAGATTCAGACGCGCGCTTTCCATCGCCAGTTGCGCCTCCTGAAAAGCCTGCTGCTGTTGCGCCGCCTGCAACTGGGCCTTGATCACATCACTGTGCGCCGCCTCGCCGCCTTGCTCCCGTTCGCGGGTGGTCTTCAGGAATTGGTTCGCCTGCTCCAGGCTCTGCTGGGCGGTGGCGTACCTCCGCTGGCCGACCACCAGGGCGTAGTAGTTCTGGGTGACGGTCACCGTCAGTCCCCGCCGGGCGATCTCCACTTTGGCCTGCGCCAGCGCTTCGGCCGCCGAGGCTTTGCGGTATCCGGTCAGCGCGAACAGGTTCGGGTTCAGGTCCTCGTGAAATACGCCCCAGGCGCGGTAGACATGGACTCCGTCGTTAGTGACGAATCGTCCCGTGGGCAGTACGGAGCCGCCCGTGGTCAGCAGTTCCTGGGTCGTGGTGTTCACCGAGGGCAGCAACGACGCGCGGGCCTGCAGGCGGTCCTCGTGAGCATTCCGCGCGTCGGTCACCGCCGACAGATATTCGGGGTTGTTCTTTCGGGCGCGCTCCAAGGCGTCCTGAAGCGTGATCGTGATCGGCGGAGCTGTCCCGCTGCCTTCGGAGGGTTCGGCGAGGCGCAGGACGGGTTGGTCGGGGACGGCTTCCTGCGCCCCGGCGGAGGCCTGCGCTCGAAGACTCCCGACGCCCAGGAGCACGAGGCCAGCCAGGGCGAGGGCGCGTCGAATCCCGGAAGCCGTGGCGAGAATCTCCGTCGGCGCTGACCTCCGCCTGCGATTGCTTGTCAGGGCCCGACGGGGCTGCATTGGAATGCCTCCTCTCCGTAAGCACACGGCCGCGCGGCTGTCGGTGTTGGGCGAGCCCGCTCGCGGATCATTGGACCTCAAACACCAGGATTTCCGCAGGCGTTGATCCATGCTGCGGCGTAGCCACGAAGTAGCGATTCAACGACGACACCAAGGTCGCCGTCTTGGCAGCGGGTCCGGTGGGCACCTTACCGAGGGACTTGTAGTGGTCCGGGTCTGTCTGCTCGTAGACATCGACGAACCCATCGCAGGCGGCATAGATACGCTTGCGGCCGGGATCGTAAACGAGGTCATCCACGCCCTTCGTGATTGGCAGCGCCTGCAACTCCTTGCCACTGGCGGTGTCGAAGACCACGATATGCCCGCTGCGGCAGCCCACAAACAGGCGATGGTTGGCTTCGTCGAACGCCATGGCGACATTCACTTTGCCCAAGGTCACGGGCCAGCTTTCGACCAGCTTCCGCGCCTGACGATCCACCACCGCCACCTGATTCTTGGCCCGATTGTTCACATAAATCCTGGGGTTCGAAGTCTCGAGGGCCATGGCTTCCAGCGTGTCCCCGTCGATCTTCAGGTCGGCCACCTTCTCGCCGGCGGTCGTATCAATGATGCTGAACATGGAGTAAGTCTGACCCGCGTCGCCGCCGCCGTTATCGACGTAGAGCAGCCTGGTGGCGGGATCATAGCCGATTGAGTCGGCGTCCACCTGCAGCTTGACACTCTTGAGCAAATTGTAGCTCTTGCCGTCGTAGATCTTCACCTCGCCCGCCCCTCCGTCGGTCACGTAGATGCGATCGAGATCCGGGCGATAGAGGACAGCGTGTGGCCTTCCGATGCCCGTGATGGTGTCAATGATCTGCCCGCTTCGCAGATCGAACACCTCGACGGCCCCGTAGCCCTCCGGGGTGGCGAACAAGCGTTGACCTGCCAGGTCGACGGTCACGTGATCGAAATGACCCTTCACCTCCATGGGCATCTTGAAGCTCTGGACCAGCTTCAAGGGCGGCTGACTCTGGGAATGTGCTGCCGCTGCGACAAGGGTAAAAACCCCGACGAACACGCATAGCCGTGCTCTCATCGCGCCTCTCCATTCGGCCGGACGATCCACCCGGCCCCGCAACCATATTCAGCTTAGCCGCGGGCCCGATCGGGCGCCTGAATCCAGGATTAATTTTTGTTTAGCTTGCCGGCGGCCGGAGTGACGTCGCGGACCGGGCTGCAGCCGGAAAGGTCTTCCGCCGACCTGGTGGTTTCGCCGGAGCGGACGCGGCGCTGCAGTAAGGGAGAGGGAAGGGAAGGGCAGTTGCGCTTGCGGGAGAGCGCTTCTCTTGCATAACCTCATTTGTTATCAATAAGATCGTGGGATATCCCCGCCGGGTTAACGGTTAGGACCTGTATTTTCAATGAGATCGTGGGATATCCCTGAAGACGATTTTTAACCATCTGTCTTTTCAATAACATCGTGGGATATCCCGAAGCTTTCGGAGCTGGCGGCCTCTTCCGGCGCCGCCTTGACTCGGGCGGCTCTCAGCTTCGTCAGCATCTCGGTGATGAAGCGGAGCTGGCGCAGGTCAGAGTCAGACGATCGCAGCAGCAAACCCGCCTGGGGATGCCTCGGCAGCAGCATCGATTCGCGGTAGGCCCCGCTCGTCTCCTTTTCCAGCTCGGCGCGCTTGGCCTCGTACTCCGCGTCGCGCTGCCGGATCTCCTCCCGAAGGAGGACGCGCAGCTCCGCCCGCAAGACGTCGCGCGTGGCGCCGAGGGCAATGGTGAGGTCCGGGCCGGGAGCGTTCGGGTCGGCGGCGCTGTGCGCGGCCTCCAGGCTCTCCTTGACGGCGGGAGGCAGCAGACGGTAGACGCGGCTCATGATCTCGAAGCCGCTTCCCGCCGGCACCTTGCCGAAGATCTCCTCCATTCCTTTCAGATCGGTCTCGGTGGAGCTGAACTTGCTCCCGTCCAGCCGCTCCGCCAGGGCTTTGAGACGGCCGGCCACCTTGTCTTGAGCGGCAGCCAGTTGGCGCTTTTCGCGTGCCAGGCCCCGCTCCAGGCTTTCGGTCTGATAGACCAGCATGGCTTCCTGGACGCGGTCGGCGCGCTCCAGCCGCCACATCAGCCGGGCCATGCGGCGCACCAGGCTGGTCTCGAAGTCGTTCTGGGGCTCCCAGGTGGCGAGCAGGGACTCGAAGAAGGCCTCAAACTCTTCGGGATTTTCGCCCAGGATTTTGAGGTCGGCGCCCTGCCGGTAATAGCCGTGGCGGGTGTTGGCCGCTCGAATCCGCTCCCGACCCTCCTCGGTGACCGGCCCTTGCGACTGCCGGCCGTTGGCCTGATTGGCCGCCAGCTTCTCCGGAGTAAGAGTGGGGCTCTTAACCAACGACACTGCAAACCTCCCGGGCGCGCCCCCGTGGAAGGAAACCAATCTTGGGATTGCGTCGGGTCCTAGTATTTTACTTGACTGACATCTACCATATCATACTATTCCGGCTTGTCAAGCGGAATATTTGTTCGGCTCTGCGGGCTGCGAAAGATGGAGTCACGACAAGTCGTTCCTGAGCGGCCGGAACGGCCAGCTATGAAGAGGCCCGTTGAGGTGGGGGCTTCGGTTCCTTCGATTGGCCTGGGCAAAGGATTGGGGCGTCGGCGACCGTTTCTGGAAGGGTGAGGGAATCCGCCTCGATTTGTCGCTCTCCTGATTGAAGCCGGAAAGTGGCCTCTAAAGCCGCGCAACCGGAAACCCAATCGAAGGAGACGACCCATGGACCGCGAGCATCAGGACGACGAACACAGCAATTAGCACCGCAGGTAGTGGGTCAGTCTGAATTATTTTTCTTTTTGTACGGGCCGCGCGGCTTGGATATGGGCTTGGGCAGAAGCGCAACCATTTCCATGACCGTCCAGAGCCGATTTGTCACACCAGCCTCCATCGCAGGCGTTACCCGCAAGGTCTGATGCACCCGAACAAAGTTGTACCACATGAAGTAAATCGCCACGGTCGCAAGATGGTTCGTGATCTTCTTGCTGAAAGCGTTCGTCAAGCGGGTGAATCGGCGCATGTGCATCCGCATTGAGAGATTCTGGCGCTCGACGTAGGATGTCGAGATGTGGTCAGGATCGGGATTGCCCATGACCGTCTTGCGCTCGCATCCGACGCACCGGGCCGGGCTGTAGCGAGTTTCGTCTTGAGTGGACTCATAAATTTTGTGAAGCTGAGCGAAGTCGATGTCCGCTCCAAATGCGCTCTCCACGGCGGTCAGATAGAACTTGAGGCCGTCGCTCGTGAGTTGCACTCGGTTAGAGAGGCGAGAAGCCAAGTCCTCGATGAAAAAACGAGCCGTAGCCGCATTGCGCTCACCCACGGCGAATGAGGGCACGAGTTTGCTGTCCGCATCGATGGCCGTCCACGTCCAGACGCTCCCGAATCCAAACTTCCCCTGCTTGTCCTCTGGGAGATTCTTGTCCTTCGCGTAGACGAAGCTCCAAATTTCGTCGCACTGAATCCGCTTGCACTTCAGGTTGAGAAAGGCGCGATCTTGATACGCGATACAGGCATCACCAAGTTCTACCAGCAGCTTGGTGATCGTGTTCTTGGAAAATCCCGTCATCCTAGCCGTAGCACGGACGGAGTTGCCCTCACAGATTGAAGTGACGATTTGGCCGCGCTGAGCATCTGATAGCTGTTTCATATTGACCATTATACATGAGCGGATATGCTTGTCAAGCACTTTCGTTCTTACCTCTGAAAGAATATACTACCAAAGAATACCTTGGTTGGGATATTCTTTTGATGGGAGAAAACGTGGCGAGAATACCGATAACCGTGATGGGATTCAAATGCGAACGCTGCGGTCACGAATGGATTCCAAGGGACTCCGACCGAGAACCGGAGACGTGCCCAAAATGTAAGACTCCTTACTGGAACCGACCAAGGAGGTCAATGATGAATTATGAAGATTTTCGAGATCAGATCGGGAAAACACTGCGCGAAGCTGACGGTTCGCTGACGTGGACTGAGATCAGGACAAAGGCGAAACTGCCACAGATGTTCCCAAATAACCAGTGGGTTCATCGGTTGGAAAAGGACATCGGTCTTGAGCGCAAAAAGGACGCTCACGGAATCATTCAGTGGCAGTTAAAGGTAGGGTAAGATGCTACTGATGCCACAAGCTAATCGACTGAAACTTCCGGCTCCATCTTCAAAGCAGCAGCAGGACGGGAAAGCCATTTGGAACGACTCTCGGTCTCCGGCGATGGCTGACTTTTTCACCCTTGGATACACCGGCCGGACCATCGATGAAATATTGAACACGCTTGTCGCAAACGAAGTTCGGACCTTGGCCGACATCAGGCAGAATCCCGTGAGCATGTACCGGCCGGAGCTGAGCAAGAGCAATCTGAGGCGTATCGTAGAGGAGCGTGGACTGCATTACGTTCACCTTCCACAACTCGGCGTCCCAAGGGACATTCGAGCCAAAGCTATCGAGACAGGCACTCGTGATGCGATTTGGGACTGGTACGATCAGTACGTTGTTTCGTCGTATTTGGGTTGCAACCTGCACGAATTTCTGAACGGCCTTGAGCATCCCGTAGCTCTCATGTGCGTTGAGATCGATCCCAGGCAGTGTCACCGGCACCGGCTTTTCTTGGCGCTCGAAGAATGGGGACTGAAAGGGTTCGATCTATGAGGCGAGAATGTTCAGCAACGAGGAAACGAAAAAGGCCCTGATTGTTGTCCGCACATACCCGACGCCCTCGAAAAAAGGTGTTGAGGTTTCCTGCACCGCCGCAATTACCGAAAATAATGAGTGGCTCCGGTTATTCCCGGTTCCGTACCGCTTCCTCTCCGAGGATCAGCGCTTCCGAAAATACCAGTGGGTTGAACTGCGTGTCATGAAGGCCACTGCCGACCCACGTCCAGAGAGTCACAAGCTCAAACAAAACGGGATCAGGATATTGACCGATCCGCTCCCGACGGCGAACGGATGGCAGAGTCGAAAAGAAATAATCTACCCCTTGAGATCACACTGCCTCTGCTGCCTTCAAAAGAGGTATAGCGACAACCTGTCTCCTACGCTTGGGATTTTCCGCCCAAAGGTGATCGAAGGCTTGATTATCAAGGCCGAGGACCCAAACTGGACTGAGGGCCAATTAGCGGCCCTTCGTCAAGGCCTTCTGTTTGAAAAGTCCCCCGACACGGAACTTGAAAAAGTCCCGTTCAGTTTCCGTTACCAGTTTCGTTGCGACGAATCGAAGTGCTCTGGCCACAAGATGATTTGCGTAGACTGGGAAATGGGTCAGTCGTGGCGGTCATGGAAAAAACAGTACGGAGATGATTGGGAGGAAAAATTTCGTCAACGCTACGATACCGAGATGATTCACAAGAATGATACTCACTTCTTTGTTGGGACCGTCCACCAGCACCCAGGTACGTGGATCATCGTTGGTCTATTTTACCCGCCGCGAACTGGAAATGTCGGACTGTTTGAGTCTACCCCTGCCAGCGTGCTTTAGCTGCTTTCTTGGCGATTTGAGAGCGCTTCTTGGCCGACAACTTACGGGCTCGCGCCTTGCCGCCCTTCTGCCCTCCGAGACGTCCGAGCGCAACCGCGTGCGGATTCTTTCCAGCGCCAGGGTCTTCCAGCGGCGTTCCGTCCAGATGTTCGCCGATGGCCTGCTCGACTACGCGGCGGGCCACGGTGACGAAATCGTGATCTTTGCTTGACCGTGTACGCATGGTAGAATTATGGCATACAAACGGAGGAAAATGAAGCCATGACCGATGCGATTTTGAAGTTTGAGAAAAACAGCAACTGGCAGGCAACGGCAAGACTCTCGTCCGAAGGCAAGATGGTAGCGATCATGCGCGGTCAGCCGGGAGGGAAGTTCGAGGGAAACTTCTATCTATACGATGAGGATTGGAAGCCAATCGCAGGCAGCCCGTTTCCCGAGCTGGAGGGAATGCAGCCGTATTCTGCCCAAGAAATCAGGGACAAATTCGCGTCCAACGAGCTTATTTTAATGAAGGGACAGCCTCCCGAGGGATCGCGAAACGAAATGGAACATACGTTTGAAAGCCTCAGAAATGACATTGCCGCAAGGGAACGAGAAATCGAAATCCTTGAACAACAAGGTTACGACTGGCTGAAGAAAGCTGAGGCGAGCGGAGACCTAAAGGCGAAGGCTGATTTAGAGAAGATCGCCAGAGATGTCCAGGCCAGAATAATCGAACTGCGTCAGGCTCTCTCCGACAGGAAACGAGAACTTCAGAGCACGATTAGATCCACTCAAAATTCAGACTGACCCACTACCGCACCGCAAAGGCGCGAATGACGGGCGATCCCGCCGGATCGCCCGTCGATACTACTGACGTTCGCAGAATATAGGGCAGATCTAACTTGAGATCACTTGGCACCCCAAACGAGAACGCCCCTCACCCGGCCCGCTGTGGCTCCCTTCGACGTTGCTCAGGGAGGCTGAGCGAAGTCGAAGCCTGATGAAAGCGCCGCCAGCGGACCACCCTCTCCCGCCTAGGAGAGGGAGAAAATCAGGGAAAAACAGCCCTCTCCCTAGGGAGAGGGGGAACCGCCCTGCGGCCCAGAGCGCTCCGTCGCTGAAGCTCTGGAGCCTAAGTGACCTTCGGGCGGCGGGCCGCGCAGCGGTGGGTGAGGGCAGTCAAGCCGCTAGCCCTTAGCCAACGGCCTGCTCAACAAAATGCGAACCTCAATAGGAATCTGCTGTACCGCCAGCACGGCCCGGCGGGTCTCCGGGCGTAAGCCGTCAACCGGTCTCAACTTTCCACCAGAAACCCCCAAGATCGCTGGAACCTCGCCGGCACTGAATCCGTAACTCAACTCAGAACGCGCTGTCGTCCCGTTTTCTCAGGGGCGCGGAAAAGCCCGGGTTCGAGGGGGCCGATATGAGATCGTTTCGCAGTCAACTCAAGCAGGTGATCCGCCGGTTCAGGCGCGCGCCCATGTTTACGGCGGTTACCTTGGTCACCCTGGCGGTGGGCGTAGGGGCGAACACCGCCATCTTCAGCGTTATCGAGGGCGTGCTGCTCAAGCCTTTGCCCTATCCTCATCCGGAAGAACTCGTGGGCGTCTCGCACCGGGCTCCCGGCCTTAATGTCGACGAGCTGCCGGCGGCGCCTTCAAACTACTTCATCTATCGCGAGCAAAGCCAAACCTTCCAGGATATCGGCCTCTACACCAGCGATTCCGTGAGTGTGACCGGCGTGGGAGAGCCCGAGCAGGTGCAGGTGCTGAGGGTTACGGACGGCATGCTTCCACTTCTCGATATTCCGCCGCAGTTGGGCCGCTGGTTTACCCGCCAGGACGACTCACCCGGCAGTCAGGACACGGTGATGTTGACCTACGGTTACTGGCGCCAGAAATTCGGCGGCGACCCCTCGGTGGTGGGCCGAAGCCTTACGGTGGACGGGAAGCCCCACGTAGTGATCGGAGTGCTTCCCCAGAAGTTCAACTTCCTGGACCAGGACTCGCCGCCTCTGCTCCTGCCCTTCAAGTTCGATCGCGCCAAGGTGATACTGGGCAATTTCAGCTATCAAGCGGTGGCCCGGCTCAAGCCCGGAGTCACCCTGGCTCAGGCGAACGCCGACGTCGCGCGCATGCTTCCCATCGTCAATCGCAGCTTCCCGGCGCCCCCAGGCTTCAGCGTCAAGCTGTTCGAGCAGGCGCGCATCGGACCGAACGTCCGGCCGTTGAAGCACGACGTGGTGGGCGATATCGGCAAGGTCTTGTGGGTTCTGATGGGAACGCTCGGCATGGTGCTGCTGATCGCCTGCGCCAACGTCGCCAACCTTCTGCTGGTCAGGGCCGAAGGGCGCCAGCAGGAATTGGCTATTCGCTCCGCTTTGGGAGCGAGCCGGGCCCGGATCGCCGGCGAAATGCTGTTTGAGAGCGTCATTCTGGGTCTCGGGGGCAGCGTGCTCGGGCTGGGACTGGGCTACGGCGCCCTGCGGGCCCTGGTGGCCCTAGCGCCCGCCGGTCTGCCGCGTCTCAACGAGATCGGCCTCGATCTGCCGGTGTTGTTCTTCACCCTGGCCCTGGCGCTGCTCACCAGCGTCCTGTTCGGGTCGGTCCCGATCTTCAAATATGCCGGCGTGCGCTTTGGAACCGGCCTGCGCTCGGGGAGCCGCACGCTGAGTCAGACGCGGGAGCAGCATCGCGCCCGCAGCGCGCTGGTGATCGTTCAAGTGGCCCTGGCGCTGGTCCTGCTGATCAGTTCCGGTCTTATGATCCGCACCTTCCGCGCCTTGACGAGGGTCCAGCCCGGATTCACAAGTCCCGCCGAATTGCAGACCTTCCGGCTCTCGATCCCGGAGGCAGAGGTGAAGGACAACGAGCAAGTGGTCCGCATGCAGGAGGCGATCCTGCACAAGATCGAGGCGCTTCCCGGCGTCTCGTCGGTAGCGCTCTCCGGCAAAATCCCCATGGACGGCAGCGGCAACTTCGACCCGGTGTTCGCTCAGGACCGCACTTACGCCGAAGGCCAGCTGCCGCCGATCCGCCGCTTCAAATACGTCTCGCCGGGCTTCTTGCAAACGCTCGGAACTCGGCTGCTCGCGGGCCGCGACTTCACCTGGACCGACGTTTACAGCAAGCTTCCGGTGGCGATGGTCTCCGAGAATCTGGCGCAAGAGTACTGGCGCGACGCCAACCACGCCCTCGGCAAGCGGATTCGCGTGGGTTCGAACGACGACTGGCGTGAGATCGTGGGCGTGGCGGCGGACGTTCACGATGACGGTCTGAATCAGAAAGCGTTCACTTCGGTCTATTGGCCCATCATGATGAGCCACTTCTATAACGAGCCTGTCCTGGTGCGGCGCGATCTGGCTTTTGCCATCCGCAGCCCCCGCTCGGGATCGGAGAGCTTCATGCAGGAAGTGCGGAAGGCGGTGTGGTCGGTGGACCCCAATCTTCCGCTGGCGGAAGTGCACACCCTGGCCTACTTCAACCGCAAGTCCATGGCCCGTACCTCATTTACGCTGGTGATCCTGGCCGTGGCCGGGGGCATGGCCCTGCTGCTGGGCATCGTCGGCCTTTACGGTGTCATCGCCTACTCGGTCTCGCAGCGCAGGCGCGAGATCGGCATCCGCATGGCGCTGGGCGCCGAGCGGCAACAGTTGACGGGCATGTTCGTTCGCCACGGATTGCTGCTGACGGGACTCGGTGTGGTCTGCGGGCTGAGCGCCGCCTTCGCCCTCATGCACCTCATGTCCGCCCTCTTGTTTGGAGTCACTGCGCTCGATCCCGTCACTTACGGCGCTGTGGCGTTGGGCCTGGTGGCAACGGCGGCGCTGGCCAGTTACCTGCCGTCGCGGCGGGCCGCGACGGTCAACCCCGTCGAAGCGCTGCGGGCGGAGTAGCCAGGACCGGCCTCTCGAGACGGAATGGCGGCTCCGCTAGGGTTGCTGCATCCACGTCCGAAAGATCTTCTGTGCGGCTTTAGTCTGGTCCTGCAGGGTCTTGAGACGCTTTGCTGCGTCGGGACTCGGACTCTCCTGCAGCGCGGCCGCAGCAGCCTGCCCCAGGCCCTCGGCCACGCCTGTCAGCTGCTTGTACTTTTCGGGATCGTCGATATGCTTCTTGTCGTATAGCGCGGCGCCACTCATGATCTCGCTCGCCAGGAAGAGAGCGAACCCGGCGCGGTCGAGGGAAACCGGGCCGGCGGTCATTTTCGACTTGGCGGCGTCCTGATCGCCCCCCAAGATATCGGCGAGCACTTTGGCCACACCCACGCTCGGAGCGGCAAGCGCGGCGTCTTGCTGCTCAACCTGGTCGGTCCTTTCACCCTTCTCGATCTTCTCCAGGGTCGGGCTGGGACCGGTCGGCAACCCGATTGGATAAGGGGCCTCGAGCGTCAACCCCTTCGGCACCTGCCCGCCTTTCGTCAACTGCATGGCGGTCTCGGCAAAACCGAACGAGATCTCGCTGGCCCGCCGCATGGTGTCGCGGTAAGCGCTGTTGTACTCGGAGCGGATGGCGGAGTCCTCCGCGCTGGCGGCGCCCTTCTCATAGGCGTCCGACAAGGCTTTGAAACCCTCGAACTCGCCGCCGAGGATGACGGCGCGCAGCACCCGCGCGCGGTCAGTGTAGTCGTTAGACGGATCGGCGTTGCAGAGACTCTCCAGAGTGTCCAAGGCGTGGTCGAAGTTGGCGCTATGGCCCCTGGCGAAGAACTCCTTGGCATTTTCGTACGCGATCCCCGGCCCGCTGAGCCCCGGCTTTGATTGGCACCCCGTCATCGCGGCGAGTGCCAAGGTGACGAGCGCGAGGCGGCAGACGCCTCTGGGGCGTCCTGCAAGAGAGGTGCGATTCAGCAGATTCTTCGCGCCCCCTGCCCTCGCGAGCCGCCATGCGGCTGCATCAAGACAAGCTTTCATAATCACCCCCATGAGTGAGCCGAGCCCGCGCACGGCCGGCCGCGCGATTCGGCGGGTCCGATTGCGGTTGCGCCGCCTCAGCGCATTCGCATCAACCAACCGCACGCGACAAAAGCGGCGCGGCACGACCGGCCCTGACCGACTGCCGGGACCTTCTACGGCCCCAAGCCAATCTTAGCGCCAGCCTCGGCCGGCCCCCTACGAGGCGGCCTCGAGACGTGACGCGCAGTGGGATTATACCGCCGAGTCGACGAGAAGCAAGGCGGTGACGCGGAGCCAGAAACCGTTTCGGGATGCGCCTCCCGCCTCCGAAGCCGGTACGACGTTTCCTCCAACCGGCTAGGCTAGGCCGATCGCCGCTCTTGACAGTACCCGCTCCCTCCGTTCAGAATCAAATTCAAGTCGTCTCCCGGTCGTAAAGCCGGCGGCGCGGTCGGTGGCGTCGGCGGCTGCAGGCGTTGTTGAGGTCAACGGCGGCCGCGCTTCCGCCCGCGGCTTGCATCCGGACTCGCACCAGGGACAGAATCGAACAGCTTCATGGCTGACCCGCGCGATATTCGCAACTTCTCCATCGTGGCTCACATCGACCACGGTAAGTCGACGCTCGCCGACCGCCTGCTGGAGACCACCGGCGCCCTCTCCAAGCGCGAGATGTCCGCCCAGGTTCTCGATTCCATGGATTTGGAACGGGAGCGCGGCATCACCATCAAAGCCCACTCCGTGCGCCTGCACTATCAGGCGCGCGACGGGCGCGAGTATCAGCTCAACCTGATCGACACGCCGGGCCACGTCGACTTTTCCTACGAAGTCTCCCGCAGCCTCTCGGCCTCGGACGGCGCGCTGCTGGTGGTGGACGCCTCCCAGGGCGTGGAGGCGCAGACCCTGGCCAACGCCCAGTTGGCCATGAACAACCGCCTGGAGATCATTCCGGTGATCAACAAGATCGATCTGCCGGGCGCCGACGTCGAAATGGCCAAGCAGCAGATCGAGAATGCGCTCGCCATCGATCCTCGTGACGCCCTCCTGATCAGCGCCAAGATGGGAACCGGCGTGGACGAGGTGCTGGAAGCCATCGTGCAACGCGTTCCCGCGCCCAGAGGCTCGCCGGAGGCTCCGCTGCGCGCTCTGATTTTCGATTCGTGGTACGACAGCTATCGGGGCGTGGTGGTGCTGGCGCGGGTGGTGGACGGGCGGCTGACGCCCGGGATGCGCATCCGGCTGTGGTCGAACGGCCAAGTCTACAACGTGGAGGAACTGGGAGTCCTCACGCCCAAACCGGTGCGGGTGAGTGCGCTCGAAACCGGCGAAGTCGGCTTCGTGGTGGCCAACATCAAACGCGTCTCCGATACCCGCATCGGCGATACGATCACCGATGAGCAGCAGCCCGCCGCCGAGCCGCTGCCGGGCTTCGAAGAGATCAAGCCCATGGTCTTCGCCGGACTCTTCCCGGTGGAGGCCAACGCTTACGAGGTCCTGCGCGACGCGTTGGAAAAGCTGCGCCTGAACGACTCCTCCTTCTTCTACGAGCCCGAAAACTCCCCGGCGCTCGGCTTCGGCTTCCGCTGCGGCTTTCTCGGTCTCCTGCATATGGAGATCATTCAAGAGCGGCTGGAGCGTGAATACAACCTCGATCTCATCACCACGGCGCCCAGCGTGCGCTACCGGATCGCCACCAAGTCCGGCGAGGCATTCCATGTCGAAAACCCCTCGAAATTCCCCGAGGCGGGCGACATCGCCAAGATCGAAGAACCCGTGATTACAGCCCTGATCATGACCCGCGACGAGTACCTCGGCGGCGTGCTGGCGCTGGTGGAAGAGAAGCGCGGCGTGCAGAAGGGGTTTGAATTTGTCTCCACTCAGCGCGTTCTGCTGACCTACGAGCTCCCGCTGAATGAGATCGTGCTCGATTTCTACGACCGCTTGAAGTCGATCTCGCGCGGCTACGCCTCGCTGGATTACCACCTGTCCGGGTACTGGGAGTCCGACCTGGTGAAAGTGGATCTGCTGGTGGCGGGCGAACCCGTCGACGCGCTCTCCTTCATCTGCCATCGGGATCACGCCCAGGCCCGGGCCCGGGCCTTGTGTGAAAAGATGCGGAAGCTGATTCCGCGACAGATGTTTGAGGTCGCGATTCAAGCTGCGATCGGCGCCAAGATCATCGCGCGCGAGAACGTGGCCGCGATCCGCAAGAATGTTCTTGCCAAATGCTACGGCGGGGACATCACGCGCAAGCGCAAGCTGCTGGAGAAGCAGAAGGAAGGCAAAAAGCGCATGAAGCGGGTGGGCCGGGTCGACATTCCGCAGGAAGCGTTTCTGGCGGTGCTCAAGGTCAATGAATAGGCGCGGCCTCAGGCCCCCGGCCGGCGCGAGCAAAGGGCGGCTGCTGTTATAATGGGGCGGGTTCGGGCAAGGAGGTTCCATTGCCAATCTACGAATACCGTTGCAAGAAGTGCGGCCAGGTGGTCGAGAAGATCCAGAAATTCTCGGACCCGCTGCTCAAGACCCACGAAGATTGCGGCGGCCCGCTCGATCTGCTCCTCTCCCCACCTGCCCTGCAGTTTAAGGGCAGCGGCTTTTACATCACTGACTACGCTCGCAAGTCGGCTCCCGCCGAGTCGTCGAGTTCATCCTCGGACAGCGCCTCGAAATCAACGTCAAGCGGATCCAAGGGCGGCGCCTCGGAATCGTCGGCCAGCAAGACTTCAGGCGCAAGCAAGAAGAGCGACTCGTGACCTCGAAGGTTTTCGACGCCCTCGTCGTCGGCTCGGGTGCCAGCGGCGGTTGGGTCGCCAAGGAACTCACGGAGCGCGGCCTGCAAGTGCTGATGCTCGAGGCCGGCCCGCCCCGCCTCCCCACGCGGGACTTCACCGAGCACGTGTGGCCCTACCAGTTGAAATTCCGCGGCTTTGGCGACCAGGGCGCTCTGCTCGCTCGCCAGCCCGTTCAGCGGCTCTGCTACGCCTGCGACGAGTACAGCCATCAGTTCTTCGTCGACGACCACGAAAACCCCTACACCTTTCCCGAGGGCAAGCCCTTCATGTGGATTCGCGGGCGTCAGGTGGGTGGGAAAACGTTCTGCTGGGCGCGGGAGAGCTATCGTTACAGCGACTACGAGTTCAAGGCCGCGAGCCGCGACGGATACGGCGAGGATTGGCCGCTCGACTACAAGGAACTCGAGCCGTACTACGACAAGGTGGAGGCCTTCATCGGCGTAAGCGGATCGCGCGAGGGTCTGGAGCAGATGCCGGATGGCCGTTTTCTGCCGCCCATGAACCTCTCCTGCGGAAGCCTGGTCGCCAAGCGGGTGATCGAGGGCGAGTTCGGTTGGCGGGTGATGCCGGATCGCGTCGCCAACCTCACCGTGCCTCTCAACGGCCGGCCTGCCTGCCACTACTGCGACCAATGCCAGCGCGGATGTTACACCGCTTCCTACTTCAACAGCCCGTCGGTGACGCTTCCGGCTGCGTGGCGCACGGGAAGGTTGACGCTGGTGAGCGACGCGGTGGTCAGCGACGTGGTCATGGGCGAAGGGAAGGCCACCGGCGTCCATTATATCGAGCGCGCCTCGCACCGGCAGGCTGAAGCGCAGGCCCCGATTGTGGTGCTCGCAGCCTCCGCGCTTGAATCCACACGTATCCTGCTGAATTCCACGTCGCGCGATTTTCCCAGTGGCCTGGGTAACTCCAGCGGTGTCCTGGGCCACTACCTGATGGACCATTTTACACTGGAGGGCGCCGGCGGGCTGATGCCCGGTCTGAAATCTTCCCGGCGTGAAGCGGTCGGGACACCGTGCGGCTTCCTGATTCCGAAATACGCGAACACGGCTGGGCATCCGAACAAGAACTTCCTGCGGGGTTACCGGTTCGACGGCGAGGGCAGCCAGGAACTCTACGGACATGCGTTCTCTGTCCCAGGCTTCGGCCTCGACTGGCGCCGCCGGGTGCGCGATGAGATTCCGTATTACTTCGGCATTATGGCCCAGGGCGAATGTCTGCCGCGCTACGAGAACTACGTCACGCTGGATCCGAACAAGAAAGACGCCTGGGGCATCCCGGCGCTGCACATCGTTGCCAGCTATGGCGAGAACGAACACTCCATGGCGCGCTCCATGCGCCAGGACGTCATGGCCATTCTTGACGCCATGAAACTCGACAGTCCCACGCCGCCCGGCGAGGCGCTCAGCCTCTTCGGGAAGAACATACACGAATGCGGCACGGCCCGCATGGGCAACGATCCCAAGAAGAGCGTCCTGAACCGCTTCAATCAGCTCCATGATGTGAAGAATGTCTTTGTGACTGACGGCGCCTCCTTTGTGACCCAAGGGTGCTACGAGCCGACCCTGACGATTATGGCGATCTCGGCCCGCGCCGCTGACTACATCGCCGACGAGTATCGCCGAGGGAACCTATGAGCCGACCTGATGACAACCGGGAGCATCGGCAGCCCGCAAAGCCCGAGTCCACCGAGTTGAGCCGGCGCGAGTGGCTGTTGCGCCTGGGTGAAGCCGCCGTCCTCCTGGGGATTGCCGGCGGCGGCACAGCCGCCATTCCTTTCGAGCGCGAAACGAGTTCTTCTTCGGCGGCCGACTTGGCGGCCCTGCCGCCCGGTCTCTACGATCCTTCAGCTGACCATCTGACCCATGCGCTGTCGAGCGTCGGCCCTTATTACTCGATTCCGCCGGGAAGCACGACTGACTACGTCCAACCTCCAAGCGGACCGTTCCAGCCCCAATTCTTTTCACCGCCGGAATTCGAAACGCTGCTGCGAGTCGTGGAGTCGATGCTCGGCGCCGGAAGCGAATCGCCTGCCCAGGCCGTCGCGGAGTGGATCGACTTGAGAATGGCCTCGGCGCCCGCCGTCCGCAAAGGTGCGCGCCTCCTGTCCTCCGATCATCGCGCCTTAGCCGTGAGCTACTACGGAGCCGAAGCGGTGGCGAACCTCGAGTCGCATGATCCCGACCAGACCTGCCGGGCCGGCCTGCGGTGGCTCGAACGCGAGTCTCAAAATCGGTATCAAAGCTCATTTGCACACCTGCCCGAGACCCGGCGAATCGAGCTGCTGAAGTCGATCAGTGATGAGCGGTCTGAAAGAGCAGTCGAAAACGACGGCACGCGATTTTTCGTCCTCCTCAAAGCCGAGATCATCCGCGGCTACTACACTTCGAAGGCCGGGCTCGAGGAACTGGACTTCAAGGGAAACGGGTTCTACCCGGCATCGCCGGGCTGCTCAACCGATACCGCGAAGTCGTAGCGCTCTCCGGTGCATTCACCCCTTCGATCCTGCCCCGCAGCACCGTGACCGAAGCCTTCGGCAGCGTGTACGTCGCTGTCGGGCCGTCCCCTACCGCGCTTGCCACCGGCGGTCCATCAGGGTCGGCGTGACTGTTTTGACCTTCATCCCTCCACACGTACTGCCCGCTGCCAAAAGTGACTAGCGTGACTGGCCCTGAAAAAAAGCTGCTTCGCTTGTTCCTGGAATCTTCGAACACCACGCGCACGGTGTGCGGATGATCCTGGTCGCGGTTGACCAGCATCAAAGACCAGTTTCCATCGGGGCGATACACGGCGTACGAAGTAACCAGCAGATTGCCGGCGCTGTCCTTGATCCCGGTCGAGGATGGAAACAGGTTATGCACTCCCGAGCGGTGTTGTACCCACTCGCGGTTGATGATCTGGGCGGCGAAGTAATAGGACGTGTAGCCCTTGATGGTGAAATTGTCATCGGAGACGAAGTTTGACCAGGTGGCGGGGCCCAGGCAGGATTTCTCGACCGGCTGAGGCTGGATCGGTGAGTGGTAATAGGCTGCGCCTCCGCCCTCGAAGAAGGCGCCGATGCTGTCGGCCAGCCACAGGGCCGCGAAGATCTGGCTCATGGGACCGGTGAGTCCCGCCGATAGGCTGCTTTCGGTCACCATCAGCGGCACCTGCCTCGGAACGCCGTCGTTCCTCCACACATCCAGGATGTGCTTCATCACCTCCGGCTCTTGATAGAGCGTCTTCCAGGTGATGTCGCAGCGCTCGAACGGATAGTGCTCAAAGGAGACGAAAGCCAGATCGGCGAGGCGGCCATGTGCCTTCAGGTAATCGACAAAGCGGCCCATCCAGGACGTTCGGCCTTGAGCGTCGGGCCAGACGCGGATGTCTTCATTGACTCCTTCGAAGATCGGTCCGCCTAGCCTGAGTTTGGCATCGACCTTGTGGAGAGCTGCGGCCCATTGGACGTAGAGGGTCGCGTAATCCTCCGGCAGCGCGTGCTTGCCGTCCGGTTCCTCACCGAGCTCGACATAGGCGACGGGATAGCCGCGCTTTTCGATATAGGCGAGCTGGGCGGCAGCGTCATCCGGCGTGCCGTACAACATGGTGACCGGGATGATGGCGGGCAGATTGTTGGTGAGCCCGCTGGTGAAGAAGAGATCGAAGCCGGTGTGTTGGTACCTTCCGCTATTGTTGACGTCGGCGGCCGAGTGCCAGGGGTCGATGGACGAGGAGCAGTAGGTGGGCTTGTTTCGGCCCGTCGCATCTTTCGCCACATCGAGCCAAGCGCCGGTCGTATCCAGGTTGCCGGCTGTGATCGACTGAATTGCGTATCCCACGCAATTGCGCACGTCCTCTGATCCATGAAGGTCGCAGGTATTCGAGGATCTCGTCATCCAGACGCGCAGGTACCGGGTAGAGACCGGCGTCGGGCAGAGCTTCGCCGTCACCGTGCCGCCTCGACCGTTCCTTATCGCGCCCGAAGGAAAGGCCTTCCATTCGCCCTGAGGACCGCCATCAAAGTCCAGGGGATCCTTCCCCACCCAGTAATCCACCTCGTAGGTCTCGGCGTAAGGATTCTCCCAGGCGATGCGGACGGCATCGACTGGCTTCTCAGCGTGCAGATCCATCACCACCCATTGTGGATGTAACTCATCCGCCTCGCCCGTGAACTTGCTGGTGAGGTAGGGATTACTCTTCCAGAAGCTCAGGTTCGGACCTGCCAGAGGACGGTCGCCGCTGGTGGAGAAACCGCGATGGGGCAAGGCGTAGGCCAGGATGTAGCGGATGGGATCTTTGAGCTCGCTGCTGCCGGTGAAGTATCCGCTCTGGTGGGCCGGATCGCTCCAGGTTCCGGTCTCCGTCCAGTGCCAGGCGGCCATGCGGAGCTCGGTGTTGTTGCGATAGGTGATCGGCCCCCAGCCGGCTGACAGCGATTCCTGGATGATGTGCGGCGAGTAGACCTGGTCGATCTCCCGGTGGGACAGGACGTCAATCGAGCTGCCGAGGGCCGTGTCGGGATCGAACGAGTTGAGGGCGTGGCCGGGCGTCGCGTCAACACGAACGGTGGCCACGGGACCGGTCATCTGTCCACCGGCCGACGGCTTCGTCAAGATCGTCGCGGCGACCAGCGCCATCGCAACCGGGCGCCGTATCATTTGTCCGCCTCTTCGAGATCGCTGTCCCACCCGCCTTCCGGGAGTGCTGAAAGAGGCACGCCAGGGATGCCATCGGAGCCTCACAGGAGGTGAAGGGCCGATCATTTGGCTGCCGGCGTTAGAGGCTGCAAGCGTTCCTTATTGATCTTGAGGACGATTCCGGCGTTGCGGTCAGCCACCTCGCTCACCTTATATTCCGCAGACGTGCCCAGCACCTGCGCGACCTCCGAAGGAGTGAGCTTGTAATCGTCGGTCAGCCACTGTGCCATGCCCGCGGTGGCGGCCCGCAAGGCGTCCTCCAGCGACCCACCCAACCCCACCGTCATGATCTCGCTAGCGGAATCCACCCTCGGACCTTGGATGCGCTTGCCCGAAAACACATCTACCGTGAACTCGACGTCCATGGAGGTTTCTAGCGCATCGCCGTTAAGCTCACCATCGCCCTGGACGGCGTGGCCGTCGCCCACGTAGAGGAGGGCACCGGGTACATTTACCGGCAGGTAGACCGTCGCGCCTTCCACAATCTCGTTGAAGTCCATGTTCCCGCCCCAGCGGCCGGAGTCGCCGGCGCCCGGCGCGGCTTGAGCTGAGTTTGGAGCGACTGCCACGCAGCCCAGCATAGGCCTGAGCGGCACTGAGTAGCGCACCAGATGCTCGGCAGGTTTCTCCGGCGTGGCTACTCCGCGTTGCACGTCCAGATGCCAGCGCACCGTTTTGCCCACGTCCTTCATCTTGACGGCCAGATCGCTGTCTAACGCGCGATCGACGACCGCGTCGTCACTGACGGCCCAATCGCGATTAAGGCGCACCCGCGTGAAGTGCACGACCAGGGTGTCGTCTGGCGCCGCGGTTTCGATGTAGAACGGTCCGGTTTCGGGATTGCCGCCGAGCACGCGCCTCACACCCTTTTCGTCCGCGCCGCCCGCATCGACGGTTGTCGTGTGGACGGTGTCGCCGGGCGAGATGGTCAGCACCGGCTGGTTGGTCGCTGAGAACTGGCGTGAAAAGGTTGTGGGTATAAACTCGTGGCGCTGGGGTGCTCCTGGCCGGCGCGTCGCGACGAGTTTGGCTGTGAACGGATGCGTTTCGGGGTGGGCCGCGTCGCCGGCATCGGTAAAGACGATGGTGCCGGACATCGTGCCGCCCTGGACGGTGGCATGGCCTTCCTCCCTGCCGCCCTGTTCATCCTTCGCCACAAATTGGATGGAATTGCCGGCGAGGGTTCCCTCCAGCTTGTCTCCCTCAAAGGTGCCGCCGAACTTGTTTCCCTCCTGCTTCAACTCCAGGGAAAAGTAGAGCGGCGTGCCGTAAAAGTCGGCGCTCACGATCCATCGCCCGGAGACGGTGGCGTCGACCGCACCGGCCGCTTCTTGACTCCGCGGCGAGCCGGAGTTCCAGGCGAGCAGGAGTCCAGGGACGAGAAGGAGCAAAACTCGAGGTCTGGGCATGAATCCTCCTGACGACTCTCTTCAGACAAGCGCGACCAAGGAAGTTTTCCCATGAACGCTAGATCCGGCTCGCGGGTTAGGGCGCCCACCGGACGCTACTTCGGATGCACCCGCTCCAAGGTGGCCTCATTCTATCTCACCCGGAGCCAGCCCCCAACGCCATTTAGGCGAAGACGATCCGGTCCAGACCGCGACGTCGTCGTAAGGAGCGCAGGACAGATTTGCGCCGGTGGCGTAGACTGGTTGCTGGCACACGAGGCGCAAGGATCGTGTGCGCGCGAACCGCAGGAAACTCCGGAAGGCGGCCGCCGCGAGATCGCACTTCGTGCTCAAGGGGAGGAGTACATGGCTGCAAGGCGCATTGGGATCCTAACGGGTGGAGGCGACGTCCCTGGTCTGAATTCGGTCATCAAGACGGTCGTTTATCGCGGCAGCGAAATCAGCGGGGAGGTGATCGGAATCCGCCGCGGCTGGGAGGGTCTGACCCACGTTAACCTCAAGGATCCGGCCAGCCGTGCTCGTTACATCCTTCCCTTGAACCGCGAAAACACCCGCACCATCGACCGCACGGGCGGCACCTTCCTGCACACCTCGCGCACCAACCCTGCTCACATGAGCAAGCTGCCTCCCGTCTGTGCCGGCGGTGATTTCCCGGCGTTGCAGAGTGCCCGGAAGGGCGTCACCTCGACCGTGTACGACATCACTGCCCAGGTGCTGAGAAACATTGAGGGCTTGGGCCTCGACTACCTGATCGCCATCGGAGGCGACGATACCCTGAGCTACGCGTCGCGCCTCGACCGCGAAGGCGTGAACGTGATCGCCATTCCCAAGACGATGGACAACGACGTGCGAAACACCGAGTACTGCATCGGCTTCTCCACCGCCGTCACCCGCGCCATGGAGGCCATCGACCGCCAGCGTACCACAGTAGGCTCGCACGAGCGCATCGGCATCTTCCGGGTCTTTGGGCGTGACGCCGGTTACACCGCGCTCTACACAGCCTATGTCACCTCGGTGCGCTGCTGCATCCCGGAATACAAGTTCAACCTGCCCCATCTGATCGAGCTTCTCAAGAAGGACAAGAAGCTCAATCCCAGCAATTACGCCCTGGTGATCCTCTCCGAGGGGGCGGAATGGGAAGGGTACAGCGTGCGCGAGTACGGCGAAGCCGACGCCTTTGGCCATCGCAAGAAGGCCAACGTGGGCGAGGACCTCAGCGACGAGATCAAGAAGGCGACCGGCGACGAGACCATCGTGAGCGATCTCACCTACGACCTGCGCAGTGGCAGCCCGGACTTTGTCGACAAGCTGGTGGCCTCCACCTTCGCCAGCATGGCCCTGGACTGCATCGAGAAGGGCGAGCACGGTGTGATGATGGCCATTTCGCGCGGTTGCTATGCGACCGCGCCTATTCCCGATCCCAAACTCGGGCCGCGTAAGGTGGAGGTCGAGACCATGTACAACACCCAACGCTACCGCCCCAATTACTCGCGTCAACTCGGCCTGCCGATCTTCCTTACCCGGGCTTCCTGACCCGCTTCCTAGCCTCTCACTGCACCGCCGGGCTACGCCGTCAGGACAAATCCCGAAGGCGCTTGTACCCTCGGTCACAAATGGATGTGATCCGAGTCACTGCCCGCGCCTTGCCCCTGGCCAAGAAATAGGCTTGGAGAGCGCAAGCAGACTGCGCAGGAGGTGTGTAATGGATCTTGGTCTCTATTTCGCGATCTGGGGCGCGCTGGCGCTGGTGGTGCTGACTTTGGCTGTCTATCGAATCATGCTCGATCATCGTGAGGACAACGTTGTCCACCTCACCGGAACGGAGGCCGGTCTCGTTCCCATGCAGGCGCAACTCGCCGGGAAGATCAAGACCGTGAGCCGATGGGGCGAAACGCTGACGATCGTCCTGGCTGTCTATGGGCTGATCCTGGTAGCCATTTGGGGCTATCACGCCTGGCTCCAAGCCTATCAGCCGCCGCAGTAACCGTGCTCCCCAGTTCCGCCGGCGGCGCGTACAGAACGGGCGGTGTTGATCCGGCTCTCGCACAGGGACCCCGCAGAAAGCCGGCAAGCGCCGCCCGTTCGCTGTTTGGGCGCCGAACGGAGGGAGCGATCCCTTCCTCGCGACCTTCGCACTTCGACCTCACCTGGATCTAACAGGAGAGCGGGAATCTCGACCCGGCCCTCTTGTCCTTCCCCCCGGAAAATTCGGCGACGGCTCTCCGGCTTCGTGCTAGAGTCCTCTCGCAGGTCTGCCGAGAGCATGGAGTAACACGAGGAGGAATCATGTTGACAAGGCATCATCCTAACGCAACCCTCTTCTGGCTGGCCCTGGCGGCAAGCGTCGCAACCTTTTCGTCGGCAGCGGCCGGAGCAGGAGCGGCAGGCGCCTCCAAGACGCGCCTCGCTATCGTGGGTCTTGATCATGACCACGTATGGGGAATCCTGAGTGATATCGCCCGCGAACCCCAGGCCGAGCTGGTGGCGGTGGCTGATCCGCATCTTGAGCTGGTGGCCAAGGCGAAGGCGCGCGTGCCGGCCAGCGTCAAGTTCTACGACGACTTTGTGAAGATGCTCGACGAAGTCAAGCCGGAGGCGGTTATCGTCACCACCGAAAACGACCGCCACCTGGCGATCTTGCGGGCGTGCGCCCGCCGCCACATCCATTACTCCACCGAAAAGCCTATGGCCACGACCGGAGCCGACGCCCGCGAGATGGAGCGGCTGGCCGAGGAGGCGCACATCAAGCTGATGGTGAACTACTGGAACGCCTGGGTCGCTCCGACCCACGACCTGTACCACCGCGTGACGGCGGGCGACCTTGGCGCGGTGCAGAAGATCGTGGCGCAGCAGGGTCACCAGGGACCGCGCGAGATCGGGGTCAGCCCCGAGTTCGAAGCCTGGCTCTACGATCCGGTGAAGAACGGAGGCGGCGCGATCATGGACTTCGGCACTTACGGCGCCGAGTGGGCGATGTGGCTCAAGGGACGGCCGACGCGCGTCTTTGCTTACACCTTGAAGCTCAAGACCGATCAGCACAACGCCGTGGACGACGACGCCACCCTCCTGCTGGAGTATCCGGACGCAGTGGCCGTTATCGAGGCGTCCTGGGACTGGCCGCGCGACAAAGGGCAGGTGGAAGTCTACGGACCCAAGGGCAGCCTGCTGGCCACGCAGACCGAGCTCTTCTTCCAGCCGCCCGCCGACGTGAAGGCCGATCCCAAGATGCCGGAAGGGGAGCCGCTCCCGCTGCAGCCAGTGCCTCACGAGACCTCCAACCCGATCAGCTACTTTGTGGATTGCATCCGCAACGACAAGCCGATTGAGAATCCGGTCGCGGGCGCCATGAACGTGGGCGTGGTGGAGATTCTGGACGCCGCTCGCGAGTCGATCCGCACCGGACGCGCCGTGGCGATGCCTGAAAGATAGGCTAGATATGTAGGCAATGATTTAACCGGCCGGACGGAACTTGTTTCGGGTCCGCCGAGTGACGGGCTGGGGAATAAGGGAAACCCCCGGGCCCGCCCTGAATCTGCGGACCCGAGGTTTCTTCAAGCCGACCGTCACACCTACTTGATCTTCAGGAAGACGATGGCCAGCGTGTAGAGCGCCAGGGACTCGATCAAGACCAGTCCCAGGATCAGGAACAGGAAGATGTGAGGACGGGCGCCGGGGTTGCGCGCCACGCCTTCGCAGGCCGCGGCGGCCGCCCGCCCCTGGCCGAGACCGCACAGGCCCGAGGCGATCGCCATGCCCAGCACGGCGAGACCAGGTCCCCAACTCGCTCCCCCGCCTCCCCCGCCCATGTCGGCGCCCTGCGCAAACAGCGGAGCCGCCAGCAGCAGGGAAGTGAAGGCTGTCAAGCCCAAGAGTGCTTTGCGCTTCATTTGCTCTCCTTGCCCGGCCGGTTGCCTTGACAGCCGGGCGTTCATGGAATATGCGCCAGGAGGTGGTGACCGTTTCGCTTGGGAGCGAAGAGCCTCACGCTGGCGCAGATGATGCCGACTTCTTCAAACGTCACTCGCCCACTGCTTACAGCACTCGGGCAAGATGTCGTGCCGCGACAGAATCAATGTTCCTCCGCCACCGCCAGGCTGACATAGACGGCCGGCAGGATCATGAAGACATAGGCCTGCAGAAACGAAACAAAAATGTGCAGCGCGATAAAGATCGACGGAACCACGAGCGGAACCAGGCCCGCAAAAACTTCTTCGATCAACCCTCCCACCAGCATGTTGGCCCAAAGACGGACGCTCAGCGAGAGCATGCGGAAGCTGTCGCTGACAATCTCGAGGGGGAACATCAGGAAGGCGAGGGCCACGATCGGTCCGCAGAAGTGCTTCAGATAGCCCAGGACTCCGTGCGCGCGGACGCCATGATAGTTGTAGTAGAGGAACGCCAGCGTGGCGCAGGCCAGGGTGACGTAAATGCTGGCCGTGGGCGTGTCCATGGTCGGAATGATGCCGATCAGGTTGCAGGTCACCACGAACAGGCCGAAGGTGCCGATCATGGCCACGTAGCGCTTGCCATCGTGCCCGATCACGTCGTTCGCCAGGTCCTGAGTAAACTGCAGGTAGACCTCCATCATCTGCTGGAACTTTCCCGGATTCTCCACCGAGAGACGCCGCCGCAGCACCAGAGCTGCGGTCAGAATCAGCGCCAGAACCAGGAGTTCGGCGGCCATGTAATCCGGGACGGGACTGACCGGGTCGGGGTGGTAGCCCAATTTTGTCAGGACGGCCGCGACCGGGCCTCCGATCAGCTTGTTGACCACGACGGTCAACCAATAGTGGTGTTCACTCATTGCGATTCCTTCCCAATCGGGCCACGGCTTACCAAGCCCTTCGCCTCGCCTGCCGGAAATCGATCAAGATCGAACCTGCGCCGGCGGCGTGGCCGGTCTTTCCAGCGGTCCGTCCAGGGACGCTGGGCCCGAAGGCCCCCCGGGCGTCTCCTGTCCGGAGGCAAACCTTGCCACAAACATCAGGCATTCGATCAGAACCCCGGCCAGCGGCACAAAGAGCCCCGCGACCACCCCGCGTATCGACAACGAGCCCGTCAGGTAGACCACCCCGAGCAGGATGATCAGCAGAGGGTAGCGCATGGCGAACTTGATCATGGTGCCGCGCGGCGGGCGCCCGTCACCGGCATCGAGCGCTGTGGCCACCACCTGCTGAAGCCACCAATAGGCGAGGATGGCCGCGCCCGAGCCGGCGGCGAAACCCGCGGCCCATCGCGGGTGTCTGCTCGCGAGCGCCACCAGCGAGCCGGCCCCGGCGACGGCTCCCATCCAACGCGGCAGGCGTGCCGCGGCCGAGTCCATCCAGGCTTTAGTTGTCTTCGCCACCCTTTTCCTTGCGCACCACCGTGCGGATCACGTCGAGCAGGCCCGCCGCCGCGCCCACCAGTGTCCCGAGAAACGCGAGCACGGGCGCCGTATGGAGGTGCCCGTCCAGATACCAGCCCAAGCCGTATCCGGCCACCGCGCAGATCGGAATCACTACGCTGAGACCGGTGTAGAAGGCAACCTGAGCCCACGGGTTCTCGGTAGTGGGCCGGCGCATCATTCCTCCTGACACAACCCAAGCCCGCACAGAAAATCGCTTGGCCTGAGCAGGAGCTTGCAAGGCAGCCGAGGGTTCAACCGCCCAGCTAAGTCAGTATATCGTGAGCAACGATTTGGGGAAAGCGGAGTTCCCCTCATTTCGGAGGCCTATCTTGCGCGATGCTTTGGAACGGCCTCGCCAAGCTCCGATCGCCTAACATACTGGTTTATCAATTAGATGACGGGATTGCTCTGGTAAGTGGCTTAATTTCAATTAGATGACGGGATTCCGGCGCTTCCAAAAATGGAAGCGATTGATAATAAATGACCTCTTGGCTTCGTCCGTAGGCCACCCCCTCCTGACCATCGCCCTCGCACCCCGCGAGCCCACCCCACTGCCGGTCTTCAGGCCTATCGAGCCTTTCAGACCCGGCCCTCGACCCGACCCAGTTACCCTGCTCATACCGAACGGTATAAATCACCGGCGAAGCCCCGTCAAGTGACGGGAGCTATAACATAGCGGGAGCAAAGTGGCTTGCGCCAGGCGGCGACGACATACAAGACAGTGTTGTCGCCACCCCCAAGAAGTCGCTCCGAGCCAACGAGCTACTTTCTGTTTCGTTCCCCCAACGCGGCCAGAAGCTCGTCCGGCGTGATTACCGCCGTGCCAAATTTCAGCACCACCGATCCGCCGGCGAGGTTCGCCAGGGTGGCGGCCTCGCGCATCGATCCGCCGGCCGCAAGTGCCAGGGCCATGACGGCGATCACGGTGTCGCCGGCGCCGGTGACGTCGTAAACCGGCCGCGGCACGCTCGGAATATCGTGGAGGCGGCCGCCCGCTTCGACCAGCGTCATGCCTTCTGCGCCGCGGGTAATCAGCAACGACTCGCAGCCCAGCTTCTCGAGCAGCGACGGGGCCGCGGTGCGCAAGGCGGGCCCGTCCGCCAGCGGCACACTTTCTTTCCCGGCTTCGCTGGCCATGCGCTCCGCCTCGTGGAGGTTGGGGGTGGCCACGGTGGCGCTCCGGCAGGTCTCCGGGTGCTCCGGCTTGGGGTCGACGAGCACCGGTATGCGATGACGGCGGGCCAGGGCGGTGAACTCCGTGCAAAGCTCGCCGGTCACGGATCCTTTCAGATAGTCGGAGATGACGAGGGCGTCCAACTCTCCGGCGGAGCGGGCGAAGCGCTTGGCCAGCAAGCGGCTCGAGCGCTGGGCGATGGGCTGGACGCGCTCGAAGTCCACCCGCAGCAACTGGTGCTGATGAGCCACGATCCGAAGCTTGCGCGGTGTCGTGCGGCCCGGCTCTTCCACCACCTGCCGGGCGTCAATGCCGCGGGCCGCAAAGCGCTCGGCGAGCTTGCGTCCCGTTTCATCGTCGCCCACCACACCGAAGACCACCGCCCGTCCACCCAGAGCGGCCACGTTGGCCGCCACGTTGCCGGCGCCGCCCGGGAAGCGCGATTCGTTGTTCCGGCTGTCGTGAATCAGGACCACGGGCACCGGGGCCTCGGGAGAAATGCGGGTGGCCTCGCCGCGCAGCAGTTCGTCCAGCATCAGGTCGCCGAAAACTCCAATGCGGAGCCCGGAGAATTGGCTCGCGATCTTTGCCAGCCGGGAGCGGCTCAGTGGACCGGCTGGCGGCCCGACGGGGTCCCGTCGTTTACCGGGAAAGGAAGAGTGAGAATTTATTTTTTTCATCACCTGGGATTCCGCGCCGCTCGAACCGTTGCAGATGACGCTGTCCATCGGCCCGCCTGGATTCCCGCTTTCGCGGGAATGACCCTTGGGTCGAGGGACCAGACGTCCATCGTGGTCACACCGCGCGGGCGGGGGACCATTCCACGGGGCAACCACCTCCTGGCCTCCCGGATTCCGGCTTGCGCGGGAATGACCCGAAGGGCCGACAAGGAAGGGTCTCAAGTTGTTGAATCCAGTAGCAGCCTTCGAGGCCGATCGTTGACACGGCCGGACAGCAACCCTATGGTAGATGACGGTGGCCAGAGGCTCAAGGACGTTCTTTTGCGACGACAGCTCCCGATCAGCCAGCCTTTGCGAAAGCTCAGGTGCAGCTCAGTCCATGCTTCAAACTGCGCGTGAACCGAAGCCCGGAACCGGGAGTATCCTCATTGTTCGCTGCGGCGCCATCGGTGACACACTGATGACGACTCCCCTCGTCCGCGCGTTGCGGCGCAGTTGTCCGGGCGCCCGCCTGGCCTTCTTGTGCTCCGGTACCGCACACGAGCTGCTAAGTTACAGCCCCCATCTGGATGAGGTTATCCCGCTCGCGCAGCGGCACCTGCCGCTCTGGCTGAGTCCGGAGAAGTCGCGCCTCTTGCGCAGGCTCTCGCAACTGAACCTCGACTGGACGCTGGCGCTTGAGAGCCATCCCAGTTTCATCGACCTGGCGCAGCGGGCCGGAGCCAGGCGGACGCTGGTCTACGGCACCCCTCCGCCGCTTGATGGCTTCGAGCGGGCCACGTGGGACCCCGCCCGGCACGCGATCGACAACAATCTGCGCGCGGCCGAGCCCCTCGGCGTGCGGCCGTCGAGCCTGGAGCCGCCGGGTCCGGAACCGGGCTTCGAAATGGAGCTTCACTATCCGGCAGCGTTTGATCAGAGCCTGCGAGAGCGGCTGGGCCGCGCCGGCGTCAGCCCGGGCGACCGGCTGGTGGGCATCCATGCGGGCTGGGGAGGCCGGAAGCACTCGATCGAGAATACCCGCCTGAAGAGCTGGCCGCCGGAACGCTTTGCCCGCATCGCGGGCTGGCTGGCGGAGAGCGCCGGGGCCCGCGTGGTCCTGACCGGGTCGCCCGCCGACCGGGCTCTCACCGAGTTCATCCAGGCCGGCGCCCGGCGGGGGAGCTCGAATCCGGTCCTGAACTGGGCGGGTGAGCTCTCCTTGCTGGAACTGGCGGCCTTGATCCGGCGGCTCGATCTCTTCCTCGCGATCGACTCGGGGCCTGCCCACATGGCCGCCGCCCTCGGCACCCCCCTGGTCACGCTGCTCGGACCGGCGATCATCGAGCAGACCCGGCCGGTGGCGGCTCGCGGCCCGGTTCGCAATCTCTACGAGCGCGTTCCCTGCGCGCCTTGCTACGGCACGCCCTTGATGAAGTCCTGCCGGGACAACATCTGCATGAAGGCCATTGCGGTGGAACAGGTGCAGGAGAGTATTCTCGAACTACTAGACGGGGCCGGCCTGGAAGCCAGCCGGGGTTCTGAGGCGCGCAACGGGGTCTAGGGAGCCTCGATCTTGGCCTCATCAATCAGCATGACGGGGATGTCGTCCCGGATGGGGTAGACGCGGTGACACTGGGGGCACTTCAAACCGTCGCCTCCCTCCGTGAGTTTCACGGGCGCCTTACACAGCGGGCAGACGAGAATGTCGAGAAGCTCCTGGGCGACGGCCATAACCTGGACTCTCCGGAACTTGAAATCTAGCAGAGGCGGCGGCGAAAGGCAACCGGCGTGAGGAGGGCCGTGCCGGGCCCGGTCTGAAGTGAAACCTAATGCCCTCCAGGCACGTCCGACCTTGTGGCGGGAATTCCCGCTTAGGAGACATGGATGAATAAACGGCTTTGGAGTATAGCAGCAACAGGACTATTGGTTTTGGGGGTGACGCTGTGGGGAACGGCGACAAAAGCGCAGGAAGGGCCCCCGCCCGGCGGCGCCCAGGCAGAACATATGGGTCACGGCCACTGGGCGAATCCGGACGAGCAGCTCCAGCGGATGGGCCAGGCCTTGAATCTCACCGACGATCAGAAAAGTCAGATCAAGCCGATCCTGGAGGACCGGCAGAAGCAGATGGAGGCTCTTCGTTCTGACACTTCGGTTTCCCAGGACGACAGGCGGACCAAGATGCGGAGCATTATGGAAGACAGCAACAGCAAGATTCGCGCCGTTCTGAACGATCAGCAGAAACAGAAGTTTGACGAAATGCAGCAGCGGATACACGCAAGGATGCACAAGCCGGCGGCGCCGCCCAACAATCAATAACCTTGTAGACTCTGGGCTGGGTGTGGTGGTAGCCAAGACTCACCCCTGATTGCATATAATAACTTGAGTTATTACGGCGGCGGCTTGGCGGTTGCGCGACTGCGATCGGGTAGCTGCAGGCGCCAAGGGTCGCTGCCGCCGTGGTTTTTTGCTGCTGCGGAAGAGGACCTAGACTGATGAGCGAAAAGCAATCACCGGCCGCGCTCGAAGACTTTGAGACACCATCGAAAGAGACCCCGGGAGGTGGCCGCCCAAAATCCTCACATCGAGGCTGGATTTGGCTGCTGGTTCTGGTGGTCGCCGGCGTCGCGGCATATTTTCTGGTCCTCAAGCCGCGAAAGATCGATCCCCAGATGGCCAGGACGGCTACCCAGGGCGCGGCCGGCGCCCGGGCACGCGGTTTCGGTGCGACGCCGGTGGTGGCGGTCAAAGCCACTCGCGGCGACATCGGCGTTTACGTTAACGGCCTGGGAGCCGTGACTCCGGTCTACACGGTCACGGTGCAGAGCCAGATCAGCGGCTACCTGATGCAGGTGCTCTACAAGGAAGGGGACATGGTCCGCCAGGGAGAGCCCCTGGCGGAGATCGATCCCCGGCCCTACCAGGTAATGTTGGAGCAGGCCCAGGGGGCGCTGGCCCGGGATCAGGCCGCGCTCCAAAACGCCAAGGTCGATCTGGCCCGCTACCAGACTCTGCTGCCGCACAACGCGGTTCCGGAACAGACCCTGGCGACCCAGGAAGCCCTGGTGCGGCAGGACGAAGCCACCGTGAAGGTGGATCAGGCCCAGATCGACAACGCCAACCTCGACCTGGTGTATTGCCACATCACCGCTCCGATCACCGGCCGCGTGGGCCTGCGACTGGTCGATCCGGGGAACTACGTCCAGACCAGCAGCGGGCTGGTGGTGATTACCCAGCTTCAGCCGATCACGGTGGTCTTCCCGATTGCCGAGGATTCGTTGCCGGACGTGTTCAAGGAGTGGCGCGCGGGGCAGCGCCTGCCGGTGGACGCCTACGACCGCACCCTGACCCATAAACTGGCCACCGGTTGGCTGACGACGATCGACAATCAGATCGACCCCACCACCGGCACCGTAAGACTGAGGGCTACTTTCAACAACGAGGACAACGCACTGTTTCCCAACCAGTTCGTCAACGCCCGCCTGCTGGTGCGGAAAAAACAAGGTGTGACGCTGGCGCCTTCCGCTGTCATTCAACGCAACAGTCAGACAACTTACGTCTGGCTGGTGAGGCCGGATTCGACCGTGACCGTGCGCAACATCACGGTCGACACCTCGGAAGGCGACGAGTCGGAGGTTACCTCCGGCCTCGAGCCCGGCGATACCGTGGTGATGACCGGCGTCGACCGGCTCCAGGAAGGCAGCAAGGTCACGGCTCAAGTGGAAGGCGGCAGCACCCGGAGAGGGAGGTAGATGAGCCCTTCCCGGACATTCATTCTGCGTCCGATCGCAACCTCTCTGCTGATGGCGGCGATCCTGCTGGCAGGCTGGGTGGCTTACAAGCAGTTGCCGGTCTCAGCCTTGCCGGAGGTGGATTATCCCACCATCCAGGTGGTCACGTTCTATCCGGGCGCCAGTCCGGACGTGATGGCCACCTCGGTGACGGCCCCGCTGGAGCGCCAGTTTGGCCAGGTGCCCGGACTGCAGCAGATGACTTCGATCAGCTCTTCGGGCTGCTCGGTCATCACCCTGCAATTTACCCTCAGCCTCAACATCGATGTGGCCGAGCAGGAAGTGCAGGAGTCGATCAATGCTTCGGGAACCTACCTGCCGCCCGACCTCCCCACGCCGCCCATTTACAGCAAGACCAACCCGGCGGACGCTCCCATCCTGACGCTGGCGCTTACCTCCAACGAGCTGCCACTGTCGAAGGTCGAAGACCTGGCGGACACGCGCCTCGCGCCCAAGATCTCGCAGCTGCCCGGCGTGGGCCTGGTAAGCATCAGCGGCGGCCAGAAGCCGGCCGTGCGGATTGAAGCCAATCCCACCCAGTTGGCCTCTTACGGCCTGAACCTGGAGGATCTGCGCAGCGCCATCATCGCCGCCAACGTGAATCAGGCCAAGGGCAATTTCGATGGGCCCCATCAGGCCTATCAGATCGGCGCCAATGACCAGTTGCTGTCCAGCGCGGAATACGCCGGGCTGATCGTCGCCTATCGCAACGGCTCGCCCGTCAAGCTGACGGATGTCGCCACCGTGGCCGACGATGTCGAGAACATGTATCAGGCCGCCTGGATGAACCAGGTTCCGGCGGTGATCGTCAACATCCAGCGGCAACCGGGAGCCAACATCATCACCGTGGTCGACCGGATCAAGGCCCTGCTGCCCCAACTGACCCTGAATCTGCCGAAGTCGGTGGCGGTCACCATCCTGACGGACCGGACCACGACCATCCGCGCCTCGGTGAGCGACGTGAAGTTCTCTCTGGTCTTGACGGTGGCCCTGGTGGTGATGGTGATCTTCCTGTTCCTGCGCAGCTTCTGGGCCACGATTATTCCGGGCGTGGCCGTGCCGCTATCGATCGTCGGCACCTTTGGAGTGATATATCTGCTCGGGTACAGCCTCAACAATCTGACGTTGATGGCCCTGACGATCTCCACCGGCTTTGTGGTGGACGACGCCATCGTGATGATCGAGAACATCAGCCGCTACATCGAGGAGGGCGAGCCGCCCTTGCAGGCGGCGCTCAAAGGCTCGGCGCAGATCGGCTTCACGATCATCTCGCTGACGGTCTCGCTGATCGCGGTTCTGATTCCGCTGCTCTTCATGGGCGACATCGTCGGGCGGCTCTTCCGCGAATTCGCCGTCACCCTGGCGGTTACGATTCTGGTCTCGGCCGTGGTTTCGCTGACGCTGACCCCCATGATGTGCTCCAAACTGCTGCACCACGAGACGGGGGAAGGGAAGAGCCGCTTCTACCAGGCTTCGGAGGCGGCCTGGAATGCGATGATCAGCCTCTACGACCGGACCTTGCAGTGGGTGCTGCGCCGGCAGACCGCCACCCTGGTGGTGGCCGCCGCCACCCTGGCCCTGACCATCGTGCTCTACATCTATGTTCCCAAAGGCTTCTTTCCGATCCAGGACACCGGCGTGATTCAAGGAGTGTCGGAGGCGGCCGACGCCGTTTCGTTCCAGCAAATGGCCGGCCTGCAGCAGCAGCTGGCGGCGGTCATTCTCAAAGATCCGGGGGTGGCGAGTCTTTCCTCGTTCATCGGAGTGGACGGTACCAACACGACCTTGAACAACGGGCGCATTCTCGTCAATCTCAAACCGCTGGCCGAGCGCAAGGTCAGCGCCAGCGAGGTCATCCGCCGCCTGCAACCCCAACTCGACCAGGTCTCGGGAATCACCCTCTACATGCAGCCGGTGCAGGACCTGACGGTCGAGGACCGCGTCAGCCGTACGCAGTTTCAGTACACGCTGGAGGACCCGAACGCCGAGGAGTTGAACACCTTCGCGCCCCGGATGATTGCCGAACTCCAGAAGCAGCCGGAGCTCCGTGACGTGGCCAGCGATCAGCAGGTTGGAGGCCTGGAGGCCCGAGTGGTGTTCGACCGCCCCACCGCCTATCGGCTCGGCATCTCGCCGTCCACCATCGATCAGACCCTCTACGACGCCTACGGCCAGCGCCAGGTGTCAACCATCTACACCCAGTTGAACCAGTATCACGTGGTGATGGAGGTCAAGCACGACTTCAAGCAGAATCCGTTGAACCTGTCCAACCTCTTCATCCGTACCGGCATGGGAAGCGCCGGGGCCAGCGGCTCTTCAGGCTTGGTCGCCGGAGGCTCGTCAGCCAAACAGCTCTTCGGACCCACCAGCTCCCTGACCGCCAACAGCAACAATTTGGCCGCCACATCGTCAGGATTGGGGTCCTCGATTCCTTCCAACAACGCCTTTGGCGGAGGAGGCATCCCATCCTCCTCGGCTTTTGCTAACGGCGGCCAGGTGCCGCTCGATGCCTTCACCCATTTGGAAGAGACCACGGCGCCGATCACCATCAACCACCAGGGGCAGTTTCCGGTGGTGACCCTCTCCTTCAACTTGGCTCCCAATGCCTCCCTGGGAGACGCCATCGACGCGGTCAACAAGGTAAAGAACGAGATGGGAATGCCGCCCAGTATTCAGGGCGCCTTTCAGGGTACGGCCGCGTCATTCCAGGCGTCCCTGGCCAACGAGCCCATGCTCATCCTGGCGGCCATCATTACCGTCTACATCGTGTTGGGCGTCCTGTATGAGAGCTACATTCATCCGATTACGATTCTCTCCACACTGCCCTCGGCCGGGGTGGGCGCGCTCCTGGCCCTGCTGCTCTTCCATAATGACTTCAGCATCGTGGCCTTAATCGGAATGGTTCTGCTCATCGGTATTGTGAAGAAGAACGCCATCATGATGATCGACTTTGCTCTGGAGGCGGAGCGCAAGGAGGGCCTGACGCCGGTCAACGCCATCTATCAGGCCTGCCTGCTGCGCTTTCGTCCCATCATGATGACCACCATGGCGGCCCTGCTAGGCGGCGTGCCCCTGGCCTTCGGCAGCGGGACCGGCTCCGAGCTGCGCCGGCCCCTCGGGATCACGATTGTGGGCGGGCTTCTCCTCAGCCAGCTCTTAACGCTCTACACCACCCCCGTCATTTACCTCTGGTTCGAGCGCCTGGCGAGACGGTTTTCGCGCTTCAGCCTGAGGACGGAAGCGGTTCCGGCCGACTGAGAGCCATGAATATCTCCGAACCCTTCATTCGCCGGCCGATCGCCACCACCCTGCTGGTGACCGCCATCGCGCTGGCCGGAGCCGTCGCCTTCGGGCTCCTGCCGGTCGCACCCCTGCCCCAGGTCGACTATCCGACCATCAACGTGCGGGCAGGTCTGCCGGGAGCGAGCCCGGAAACCATGGCGTCGGCGGTGGCCACTCCGCTGGAGCGCCAGTTCTCGCGCATCGCTTCGGTCACGGAGATGACCTCTTCCAGCAGTCTCGGGTCAACCCGGATCACTTTGCAGTTTGATCTGAACCGCAACATCGATGCCGCCGCCCGGGATGTGGAAGCGGCCATTAACGCCGCCCGTGGTTATCTGCCGTCGAACCTTCCCAGCAACCCGACCTATTGGAAGTCGAATCCGGGCGACGCTCCTATCCTGATCCTGGCCCTCACCTCGCCCGTGCTGAGTAAAAGCAAGATCTACGACGCAGCCTCTTCGATCATGGCGCAGAAGCTTTCGCAGGTGAGCGGCGTCGGCGAGGTGGATGTGGGCGGGGGCGCGTTGCCGGGTGTCCGCATCGAGCTGAACCCGACGCAGATGAACAAATACGGTATCAGCTTCGAGCAGGTTCGGGGCGTCTTGAGCGGGGCCAACGCCAATACGCCCAAGGGTTCTTTCTCCGACGGCTACCGCACCTGGCAGATCGGCGCCAACGATCAAGTTTTCAAAGCCGTCAACTACGAGCCGCTCATTGTGACCTATCACAACGGATCGGCGGTGCGCATCTCCGACATCGGCCGGGCCGTGGACCGGCCGGAGGATATCCGCAACGCCGGCTACTCCAACGGCCGCCCCTCCGTCATGATCATCATCTTTCGCCAGGCGGGTGCTAACATCATCGAGACCGTCGATCGCATTCGCGCCCTTCTTCCCCAGCTCGAAGCAGCCATGCCGCAGGCGATCGATTTCAGCGTGGCCATGGACCAGACCATAACCATCCGCGCTTCCGTGAAGAACGTCGAACATACCCTGATGATCTCGGTTGCTCTGGTGGTGCTGGTAGTGTTCTTCTTCCTGCGCAGCCCCCGCAGCACTCTCATCCCCAGCATCGCCGTTCCCGTCTCGATCGTCGGGACCTTCGGCGTGATGTACCTGCTTGGCTACACGCTCGACAATCTGTCCCTGATGGCCCTCACCATCTGCACCGGCTTCGTGGTGGACGACGCCATCGTGGTGATCGAGAACATCACCCGCTATCTGGAGCAGGGCCTGCACCCGTTCCAGGCGGCGCTCAAAGGAGCGCAGGAGATCGGCTTCACGGTGCTGACCATCAGCACCTCGCTGATCGCGGTGTTCATTCCTCTCCTGTTGATGGGCGGCATCGTGGGCCGCCTCTTTCACGAGTTTGCCGTGACGCTCTCGGTGGCTATCATCGTTTCCCTGGTCATTTCCTTGACCGCCACGCCTTCGATGTGCGCCCACTTGCTCAAACAGCAGGAGTCTCATGGCTGGTTCTACCGGACGAGCGAACGCCACTTCAAGTGGATCGTGGGGGTCTACGCCCGAACCCTATCCAAGGTTCTCGATTTTCCGGCGGTCACCATGGCCGTCTTGCTGGCCACGATTGCCCTCAACTTCTACCTCTACATCCACGTGCCCAAAGGATTCTTTCCCCAGCAGGACAACGGACGCATGATGGGCGCCATTATGGCCGATCAGGACACGTCATTCCAGTCCATGGACAAGGTCCTGCTGCAGATGGTCAAAATTACGGCCGCCGATCCTGCCGTCGACAACGCGGCTGGGTTCGTGGGAGGCGGAACCATGAACCAGGCGCGCATGTTTATTTCGCTCAAGCCGCTGGCGGAACGGAAGATCACCGTCGACCAGGTGATCGCCCGCTTGCGGCCCAAGCTCGCCCACATTCCCGGCGCCGCGCTCTATATGCAAGCCTCCCAAGACGTGCGCGTGGGAGGAAGGTTCGGCGCGGCTCAGTACCAGTTCACTATGCGCGGCGACAACCTGCAGGACCTCGTCGCCTACACCCCGCGCATGCTGGAGGAGCTCAAGACCATCCCCGTCATCGCCGACGTCAACAGCGATCAGCAGAATAACGGGCTGCAAGCCGTGCTTCAATACGATCGCGCCACCGCGGCGCGCTTCGGGATCTCGTCGCAGTTGATTGACAACACCCTCTACGACGCCTTCGGCCAGCGCCAGGTGTCGACCATGTACACTTCGCTCAATCAATATCACGTCGTAATGGAGGCGGCCCCGGAGTTCTGGCAAAATCCCCTGTTCCTGCGCCAGGTCTACGTGAAGTCGCCTCAGGGCGAGGAAGTCCCCTTGAGCGCTTTCACCAGTTATGCTCCGGACACCGCCCCGTTGGCGGTGAACCATCAGGGCCTCTCTCCCGCCGCCACCATCTCTTTTAACCTGCGGCCGGGTGTCGCCTTGGGGGACGCCGTGGATGCCATCAATGCGGCAGCCCTTAAGATCGGCTTGCCCTCCACCATCCACACTGGATTCGCAGGCACCGCCCAGGCCTACCAGGAGTCGCTGGGCAGCGAACCCCTGCTGATCCTGGCCGCCCTGACCACGGTCTACATCGTGCTCGGCATGCTGTATGAGAGCTACGTCCATCCCGTGACCATTCTTTCCACCCTGCCGTCGGCGGGCGTGGGCGCGCTCCTGGCCCTGATGCTCACCCACACCGAGCTCACCGTCATCGCCATGATCGGCATCATTCTGCTGATCGGCATCGTGAAGAAGAACGCTATCCTGATGATTGATTTCGCCCTGGCGGCGGAGCGCCAGGAAGGCAAGAGTTCGCGGGAAGCGATTTACCAGGCCTGCCAGTTGCGCTTCCGCCCCATTATGATGACCACCATGGCCGCCATCTTGGGCGCAGTGCCGCTCGCCTTCGGCCACGGGGTGGGTTCGGAAATGCGGCGGCCGTTAGGAATCGCCATCATCGGCGGCCTGATCTTCAGCCAGCTGCTGACGCTCTACACCACGCCGGTGGTCTACCTCTACTTCGACCGCCTCAACAACTGGCGGGCGGTACGCGGCCGGCGGCGTGAAGAACTGCGCGGGTTGGCATCGGAGGTCTGAAGCCAAGCCTCTCGCGCTGCGCGCAACGGCGAACGACTCATGAAACTCAGAGCTCCCCAAGTTCTCGGACCCCTCGGCCTGCTGGCGCTGGCCGGCGCCCTGCTGCTCTCGGCTGCGTGCAAGGTCGGCCCCAATTATCAAAGGCCCACGGCGCCGGTGCCGGCGGCCTATAAGGAAGTGCCTCCGCCGGCGGGCTCCACGGACGCCAGCACCTGGCAGCCGGCTCAGCCGAGCGATTCGGCCGCCCGCGGAAAGTGGTGGGAGATCTACCACGATCCGCAGCTCAACGCCCTCGAGGAGCAGGTCGCGGTCTCGAACCAGAACGTGCTGGCGGCTGAAGCGCAGTTCCGCGAGGCCCGCGATGCCGTCCTGGCCACGCGCTCGGCCCTCTTTCCCACCGTGACCACCAGCCCCTCGCTCAGCTGGTCCCGCTCCTCGAATACCCTGACCAACAGCCAGTTCACCGGGCAGTCCACCAGCTCGGTCACCATCTACAACTTGCCTTTTGATGCCACCTGGCAGGCGGACCTCTTCGGAGGCATCCGGCGCAGTGTAACTTCGAGCGAAAACGTGGCGCAGGCCAGCTTCGCGCAGTTGGAGAGCGCCCGCCTGACTTTCCAGGCGGAACTGGCGCAGGATTACTTCGGGCTGCACGGCACCGATGGTGAAGAAAGGCTGCTTCAGGACACCGTCAAGTCCTACCAGGACTACCTGCAGCTCACCAAGGACCGCTTTGCCAGCGGCGTGGCCTCGGGGGCGGATGTGGCCCAGGCCCAGACCCAGTTGGAGACCGCCCGCGCCCAACTGATCGATTACGGGGTGGCGCGAGCCCAGTTTGAACACGCCATCGCCGTCCTCACCGGCAAGCCGCCGGCGGCTCTCACCGTGCCTTCGGCGCCGAATCAGGCTCCGCCGCCACCGATTCCGACCGGGGTCCCTTCGGCTTTGCTGCAGCGGCGCCCCGACATTGCTGCCGCCGAGCGCCAGATGGCCTCCGCCAACGAGCAGATCGGCATCGCCAAGTCAGCCTTCTACCCGGCGCTCACTCTCAACGGGGGCGCTGGATTCGAGACCGCCGATTTCGCCAAATGGTTCACTTGGCCCAGCCGCTTCTGGTCCGTGGGCCCTCAGTTCGCGGAGACGCTCCTGGACTTCGGGCGGCGCCGTGCGCAGGCCGCCGGAGCGCAGGCTGCTTACGACGCCACCGTCGCCAACTACCGGCAGACCGTCCTCACTGCCTTTCAGCAGGTGGAGGATAACCTGGCGGCTCTGCGCGTCCTGCAGAATGAAGCGCAGGCCACCGATGATGCCGTCCGGGCGGCCCGCCAGGCGCTCGACATCTCAACCTACCAGTACAAGGCCGGGACCGTCGACTACCTCAGCGTGATCACGGAACAGACCATCCTTCTGCAGAACCAGGTGCAGGAGGTTAACATTCTGACTCGCCGCTTGGCCGCCAGCGTCCTGCTGGTCGAGGCCTTGGGAGGCGGCTGGAATGCGTCCACCGTGCCTGGCCCAAACGATCTGATCCACGGCAAGTAGTCTCTGGCGGTCGATTCCGTGCCCAGGCGGGAAGCTGTCACCACCGCGACACAGAGGTCACACGATTGCCCTGAGCCTTTTCTTCCGTTTTCTCTGTGTCCTCTGTGGTGAAGCGTTCGGCGCCCCAAGGCTCGGTACCGAAACCGCTTGACGTCAGCCGGAGAGTCTATGTATCGTTAGTAACGACATGGGCGCGAAGGCGACTTTGCAACCAATCGCAACAGTCCGCTCAAGTGCGCTTAGCGAGCCCTGTGGCCGGTTGTGGCAAAAAATTAGAAAAGCCAAAGCCAGAATGTCATGTATAATGAGTAGATATAGAAGGTGGGGGGCTAGGCCAAAGCCAGAATATGTCCTTCAGAATTCAATAAAAGTGAGGGCCTACATCCAAAACCCATCCCAAAGCCAGAAAGTCATTTAGAATCAATACGGAAATTTTTACACAAAGCCATTTTCCTGAAGGTAAGCCTTCTCAGGAAGCATTGTCGGCCTAACCATTTTATGATCAATGAGCTTATGGAGTAGGCAGCCTGATAGGGCTTTGATCGGCCAAAGCGCTCCGGCCGGCCAGCGCCATGACTTACCAATGAGCAATCAGTGAGAGTCCAGTACACAGAACGACCCAAGTCCCCGGCCGCGCTCCGCCGCCGTATCGGCCTCGGCGTGATCGGCATCGGCACGGTGGGAACCGGCACGGTCAAGGTGCTGCTCGAGCACCAGCGGGAACTGGAGCGGCGGCTGGGCGGGAAGCTGGAGCTCAAGGCGCTTTGCTCGAGGAGCATCCACGGCCGCGACCTCTCCTGGCTGCGCGGGTCGGAGAAGACGGTCAAGAAGGTTCAGGACTGGCGCCAGGTGGTGGACGACCCCGAAGTGGACTTGGTGACCGAGCTGGTGGGCAATCTACCGGCGGCGCGCGCCATCGCGTTCGCGACCCTCGGGGCCGGCAAGCACCTCGTGACGGCCAACAAGCAACTGGTGGCCGAGCACGGGCTGGAGCTGGTGGAGCGCAGCCAGCGGGCCGGTACCAGCCTCGGCATCGAGGCCTGCGTGGCCGGCGGCACCCCGGTGCTGCACGCCATCCGCGAAGGCCTGGCGGGCGAGAGCTTCACCTCCGTGCTGGGCATCCTCAACGGCACCACCAATTACATCCTCACCGAGATGGAAGAGCGCGGCTGTCCCTTCGCCGAGGCGCTGGTCGAGGCCCAGCATCGCGGCTACGCCGAGCCCGACCCCACCGCCGACGTCGAGGGCCACGACGCCCGCTACAAGATCGCCATCCTGGCCATGCTCTGCTTCGGCTCCGCCGTGCCGGTGGCCGGGATCGCGGTGGAGGGTATCCGGCGGATCGAGCAGGTCGATCTGGCCTACGCCCAGCGGCTGAACCACACCGTCCGGTTGATCGCGGCCGCCCGCCGGGTGGCGGGCGGAAAGCTGCAGGTGTTCGTCCGGCCCATGATGGTGGCGAAGGCAGCGCCGCTGGCGGCGGTGCGCGGCGCGATCAACAGCGTGCTGCTGGTGGGGAGCAAGGGCGGCAACACGATGATCACCGGCCGGGGCGCGGGCGGCGAGCCCACCGCCGTGGCCGTGCTCTCCGACGTGGTGGAGATCGCACGGGGCGTGATCGCCGGGGCTCCGGAGCCTACTCCTCTAGGCTATACTCACTGGCGCCGGGCCCGGCTGGCCCCCCTGGCCGGCTACACCGCGCCCTTCTACCTGCGCTTGGTGGTCCGCGACCGGCCCGGCATCCTGGCCCGGGTCTGCGGCATCCTTGCCCGCCACCGTATCAACATCGACGCCGTACTGCAGGAGCCCGGACAGTCCAAGCAGCGGCTCCCCTTCGTCATGACCCTCGAGCCGGCGCGCGAAGGGCACGTCTCCCGCGCCCTGGCGGAGATCGGCCGTCTTTCCTTCCTTGCCGAGCCGCCCCTGGCGATGCCCTTCCTGGAAGGCATCTGATCCTGGCCCCGTGGGTCTGAGGCGCCTGCCGGTCCAGGAGGTTCGGGCCTCGCCGCGACCGGGAGGCCGACCTTCCCCCGGCAGGGATGGGTTAAAATGGCAGAGTGGTGCCTCCAGGGGGCAGGAGGTACGGATTGAGGCAAGCGCATGGCCAAGCCCGTTTTATTGACCGTCGACGACGATCCCGAGGTCCTGCGCGCCGTGGAGCGGGACCTGCGCCGGCGCTATGCCGAGCGCTATCGGGTCCTGCGGGCTGACTCGGGAGCGGCGGCCCTCGAGGCCTTGCAGGGGCTCAAGCAGCGGAACGACGCCGTCAGTCTGCTGCTCGTCGATCAGCGCATGCCGGAGATGACGGGCGTGGAGTTCATCAGCCGCGCCCTGCCACTTTACCCTGACGCCCGCCGCGTCCTCCTGACGGCCTACGCCGATACCGACGCCGCCATCCAAGCCATCAACCAGGCCAAGATCCACCACTACCTGCTGAAACCCTGGGACCCTCCCGAGGAGCAGCTCTATCCCGTCCTCGACGACCTGCTGGACGACTGGCTGGCTTCGTTCCGCCCGCCTTTCGAAGGCCTGCGAGTGCTGGGCCACCGCTGGTCGCCGCGCTCGCACGATGTCCGGGACTTTCTGGCGCGCTCGCAGGTGCCCTACCGCTGGTTCGACGTGGAAGGCGCCGGCGACAAGAATGCGGAAGTCCGTAGCCTGCTCAGCGCCGTGGGAGCGGACGCGTCCAGGCTGCCGCTGGTACTGTTTCCGGACGGGCAGACTCTTGCCGACCCGTCGCTGGCGGAGATGGCGGTCAAGCTCGGCCTGAGGACGCACGCCGACACTGCGCTCTGCGATCTGCTCATCGTGGGCGGGGGTCCGGCGGGACTGGCGGCTGGAGTCTACGGCGCTTCGGAGGGGCTGCGAAGCGTGATGGTGGAACGCGAGGCGCCCGGCGGCCAGGCGGGGATGAGTTCCCGCATCGAGAACTACCTGGGATTCCCCTCCGGTCTGAGCGGCGCGGACCTGGCCCGGCGCGCGGTGGCGCAAGCCCGGCGCTTCGGGCTGGAGATCCTGGCGCCCCAGGAAGTCACCGGGCTGCGGGTCGACGGCCCGTCCAAGCTGGCGACACTGGCGGACGGCGCCGAGATCGCCTGCAAGGCGCTGGTGATCGCCACCGGCGTCTCCTACCGCAAGCTGGATGTCCCCGGCATGGACCGGCTGCAGGGCGCGGGCGTCTACTACGGTGCGGCCATGACCGAAGGAGAATCCTGCCAGGGCGAGGACGTCTACATCGTGGGCGGAGCCAACTCCGCCGGCCAGGCGGCCATGTATTTCTCCCGCTACGCGCGGCGCGTGATCATGCTGGTGAGAGGCAGTTCGCTGGCGGCCACCATGTCGTACTACCTGATTGACCAGATCCGCGGGACCCCGAACATTCAAGTGGAGGCGCACAGCCAGGTGGTGGAGGTCCACGGAAACGATCGCCTGGAGGCGATCTCGGTGCTATGCTCCGACAGCAATGAAACGCACACGGTGCCGGCCACGTCGCTCTTCATCTTCATCGGCGCGGCGCCCCGTACCGACTGGCTGGCCGGCGTGGTGGAGCGCGACGACCGCGGCTTTATCCTGTCGGGGCCGGACCTCTTGCGAGGGGGCCAGCGTCCCAAGGGGTGGCCGCTGGACCGCGATCCCTGGTTCCTTGAGACCAGCGTGCCCGGGATCTTCGCGGCTGGCGACACCCGCCACGGCTCGGTGAAGCGGGTCGCCTCGGGGGTAGGTGAAGGAGCGAACGCGGTGCAGTTCGTCCATCAGTATCTGAGCACGGTATGAGCGCGGTTCCATTAGCCAGCAACGATCGGGTTCAATCGGTGGTGGCCGATCTGCGCAAGATCGCGGTCTTTGCCGATCTTCCCGAGGATCAGCTCGCCTGGCTGGCGGAGCGCTTCGAGGAAGTCCGTTTCGCGCCCGGCGAGGTTTACGCGCGCCAGGGGGATCCCCTCAACCATCTGGTGGTCATCGTGGAAGGGGAGATCCGTTGGCAGCGTCAGGACGACCTGAGCGCTCCCACCTTCACGGTCGCCGCCGGGCAGGTCACGGGGCTGCTCCCCTATTCGCGGCTCACCCACTTGCGCGGCGGGGGACGCGCGCTCCTGGCGACGCGAATGCTCCGGCTCCACAAGGATCACTTCCCGGAGATGCTGCAGCGGATGCCTGAGCTCGGCAAGCGGCTGGTGGCCCTGATGTCGGACCGCATCCGGGAGGCCACCCGGGTGGAGACTCAGCACGAGAAACTCGCGGCGCTCGGGAAGCTCTCGGCCGGACTGGCTCATGAACTCAACAACCCCGCCGCCGCGGCCCGCCGTGCTGCCAGCAGCCTGTTCGAAGCCATCGAAGCGGTGCGCGACGCCAGCCTGCGGCTCCTGCAGTATCCCTTGACCAACGAACAGCGGGACGTGATCGCCGCCTTCGAGTACGAGGCCGTGCGCCAGGCGCCCGTGGTCTCGCCCAACGCGCTGGAGCTCAGCGACCGGGAAGAGCGCATCACTCAGTGGCTCGAAGCGCGAGGAGCGCAGGAGCCTTGGAAGGTCGCGCCGGTCCTGGCCGAGTGGTGCATCGATACCGGCCGGCTGGAGTCGCTCGCGGCCGAAGTCGGCGACGCGGTGGTCGGACCGGCGCTGACGCGAGCCTCGCGGATCCTGGTGGTTTTCGGGCTGGTGCGCGAGATCGACAACAGCACGCGCCGGATCTCAGATCTGGTGCGCGCCATCAAGGAATACTCCTACATGGACCAGGCACCCTTTCAGGAGGTCGATATCCATCAGGGCCTGGAGAACACGCTTCTGATCTTCGGCCACCGGCTGAAGGGCGGCGTGACTGTCCGCCGCGAGTATGACCGCACTCTGCCGCGCGTCTGCGCTTACGGTGGCGAGCTCAACCAGGTCTGGACCAACCTGATCGACAACGCCCTCGACGCCATGGGTGGGCAAGGAGAGCTGCGAATCCGCACGGCCCGGGAGCTCGACGGTGTGCTGGTTGAGATCGGCGACAGCGGCCCCGGCGTTCCGCCCGAGGTGCAGGGGCGAATCTTCGATCCGTTCTTTACCACCAAGGAAGTCGGGAAAGGGACGGGGCTCGGACTCGATACGGTCAGCCGCATCGTCCGCAACCACCACGGGAATATCCGGCTGGAGTCGAAACCCGGGGACACGCGATTCCGGATATCTCTGCCCTTGACGCAGCCGCGAACCCAGTGAGCCTAGGTCTGTCTGCCCGCTACTTCTTGTGCTTGTGTTCCCCGTGCTCGCCCTCGAGCGCCAGTTCTTCCATGCTATCGCTGTAGCGATCCTCCAGATCGGCCATCAGCCCTTCGTCACTCAGATCGATGGGGTGCGAGTTCTCCCAGTCGTGGTGGGCCACCCGGTGCAGGTGCTCGACCACGTCGTCGCCCCGCACCTCGATCGCCAGCTCGCGCCGGCTGTCGAAGCTGCCTGGGGCCAGGTTGATGGACCCGACAAACCCCCGGGCGCCGTCGGCCAGGAGCATCTTGGCATGCAGCCTGAGATGCTTCAGCTTGTGAATCTGGATCCCCACGTCGTCCATAATACGCAAGCCCCCGACGCCCTCGATGAGCTTCTCCTTCTTGAGGGTGTGCGGCGGGCGGGCCATGACGTGGATCTTCACGCCGCGGCGGGCCGCCCGCACCAGACGCTCGATGATCACGGCGTCCTGATAGCGCTCGTTCTGAAGAAACAGGGTGTGATCGGCGTTGTCGATGAAGTGGGCCACGCGGTCGCGTCCGTTGGTGGGGCACCAAATCAGGTGCGCGTGCTCTCCGGGATCAAAGTTCTGCCGGCTCCAATCGGCCTCGAAGCAGTCGATCATCTCTTGCACTTCGTGCCGGTGCGACGTCACGACGGCGTAGTCGCGAGTCTCGGTGAAGTTCTTCGTCTCCCAGTTCAGCGACTTCACGAAGGCCTGGGTATCATCGACCACCATGGACTTTTCGTGAGTGAGGTCGAAAGCCGGATTGCTGTCGAGCACCTCGACGCCCCCGGCGGCGAGCTCGGCACGCGACGCCTCGTTGTCGGATTCGCCGCTGCGCCGGGCGGGATTCAGCATTACCCGGACCTTCACGCCCCGATGTTGCGCCGCCACCACAGCCTTCAAGATCTCCGGATCGGAGAAGACGAACATTTTGATGCGCAGTGACTTCGTCGACTGGTTGATGGCCTCGAGAATGGGCTGGGCTGAGTCATCAGGCAGAATGATCAGTGAATGCGACATGTGACCTCCGTGCGGCCAGGGCGCCAGCTACGATGCAACCTTCGCCCCCGCCTCCTCAAACTGGATGCGATGAAGCTCCGCGTAAACGCCGTTGAGCGTCAGCAATTGCTGGTGCGTGCCTTCCTCGGCTACCACGCCGCCCTTCAGCACGATGATCTTGTCGGCGTCACGAATAGTGCTCAGCCGGTGGGCGATTGTGATCACGGTACGCCCTTTCATGAGCCGCTCCAGCGCCTCGATCACCAGCTTTTCAGATTCGGTGTCGAGCGCCGCCGTGGGCTCGTCGAGAATCAGGATCGGATTGTTGCGAATGAGGGCGCGCGCGATACCGATGCGCTGCCGCTGCCCTCCCGACAGCGTCAGACCCCGCTCTCCCACCGGGCTGTCGTAGCCGTGGGGCATCCGCTCGATGAACTCGTGGGCGTTGGCAAGTCTGGCGGCCTCGATGACCTCTTCCAGGGTAGCCGCAGGACGTCCATAGGCAATGTTGTCGCGGATGCTTCCCCGGAAGAGCACCGTGTCCTGCAGCACGAAGCCGATCTGGTTGCGCAGTCCTTGGAGCGTGTAGTGGCGGACATCGACGCCGTCGATCTTGACGCCGCCGCCGCTCGGATCGTAGAAGCGCGGAATGAGGCTGACGACCGTCGATTTGCCGCCGCCGGTGGGGCCGACAATGCCCACCATCTGGCCGGACTGGATGGCGAAGCTGACATCGGAAAGCACCGGGGCCGCGGCATCGTAACCGAACGCGACATGATCGAAGGCGATCTCGCCGCGCAGCGGGCCCGGCTCGACCGCATCACGAGCTTCGGGGATGACCGCGTCGGCGTCGAGGATCGCCCGCACGCGATCGACGCCTACCGCCGCCTGAGCGATCGAGTTGGTCATCTTGGCCAGATCCTGCACGGGCTTGAAGAACTTGTTGAGGTAGGAGAGGAAGACCGTGAGGGCGCCCGCCGTCATCGCCCCCTTCAGGATCAGCCCGGCCCCGCCAGAGCACGAAACCGGTGCAGAGCGCGACCACGACGGTCACCACCGGCGAAAGCAGCGACTTTACCCGTCGGGCCTTGAGGGCGGCATCGACTGTCTCCCGGCTGACTTCCCCAAGCTCGGCTTGTTCGAGGTCCTGCCGTCCGAAGGCCTTCACCACCCGCATCGACTCCAGGCCTTGCTGCACCACCGCGACGATATCACTCTGGCGCTTCCGCACCTCGTGAGTGGCCTTCTTCACCGCTTTCTTGAACCGCGACACGAAGAGCAGCAGAAAGGGCGTCACGGCCACGGCGATGAGCGCGAAGTCCCAGTTGAGCCAGAACATCAGGCCAAGCATCCCCAGGATGGTCAGCAGGTCGATAAAGATGCCGAGGGTCGACGACGAGGCGAAGTTCTCGATGGTGCCGATATCGTCGGTAATGGTGCTGAGGAGCATCCCGATCTGGTGGGTGTCGTAGTAGCTGAGCGAGAGCCGCTGGAGGTGATGATAGGTCCGCATGCGGAGATCGTGCGCGACCCACTGGCCCACGCTTTCGGTGTAGTAGTTGTCCGCGTAGGACGCGACGGCCCCCACCACCGCGATCGCCACCGCAAAGATCGCCGCCATGGCTGCGATATGCATCTTGCTGCTGCCGCCCAGTAAGGGCACCAGCATATCCTGGAGCCGCTTGGGAAGGTGATGGCTTCCCACCACATTGTCGAGGATGATCTTGAGGGGCCAGGGGCCGGCGAGGCTCATGGCCGTCTCTACCAGCATCGCGAGCAGAATGATGGAGAGAGTCCACCGGTAAGGCCTGATGAGTTCGCGAATCAAGCGCATCATGAAGGGCTTCCCCCTCTTTCTGGTTACAAGTTTAGCACCTCTGGCAAGCCCTGGAGCGCGGGGTCAGTGCACCGGCGCAGGGGATTCCGGTATACTGGCCGACAATTTCGACCGCCTCGGTCATGCCGGTGAGATTCGAGTGATGATGACGTCCCCTGGGCTGGACGCGATGACGATTGACACCAAGCTTGTGGATCACACGCGGCATCAGGTCGCCGTCCGGCTGCTCCCCTTCCTCTTCCTCCTTTACGTCATTAATTATCTTGACCGCACCAGTCTGGCCTATGCCACGCTGGGAATGTCACGCGAGCTGGGGTTCAGCGACCGGATCGTCGGGTTGGGGGCGGGCATCTTTTTTGTCAGTTATGTGGCGCTGCAGATTCCGGGCGCCATGATGATCGAGCGCTGGGGCGCCCGCCGTTCGATCGCGGCCATCATGATGGTGTGGGGATCGCTGACCGTCCTGACCGCGCTGGTGCGCAGCCCGGGCCAGCTCTATCTGGCGCGCTTTGCCTTGGGGGCCGCCGAGGCCGCTTTTTTTCCGGGCGTGGTCCTGTACCTGAGCCACTGGTTCATTCGCGAGGACCGCGCCAAGGCCAGCAGCAATTTCATGGCGGCCATTCCGATCTCCTTTGTGATCGGATCGATGCTGGCGGGTTGGATTCTCGGCCGCTCGTGGCTGGGAGGGCAAGGCTGGCGTTGGCTGTTTGTGTTCGAGGGCCTGCCGGCGGTTCTGCTGGGGGTGGCGGCGCTTTTCTACCTCACCGACTGGCCGCATCAGGCCGCCTGGCTTACACCCGGCCAGAGAGACTGGATCAAACGGAGGCTGGAAGAAGAAAAGCCGCCCGGCCGCCCGACGACCACCGTGGGACAGGCGCTGCGATCGCGCCTCGTGCTGCTGCTGGCGTCGGTCACTTTTCTCGAGTACCTGGCGGCGTACAGCTTTGTCTTCTGGTTTCCCACTATTCTGAAACGATGGTCGGGGCTCTCCGACGCGCGCCTCGGCTGGATCGGAGCCGTGCCTTACGTGGTCTGTTTCGCGGCCATGCTGATCAATGGATGGCATTCCGACCGCAGTGGCGAAAGACGCTGGCACGCGGCCGTACCCCAGTTCGCCGGGGCGGCGGCGCTGCTGGCCCTCCTCACGCTGCCCGCTTCCACCCCGTTGGTGGTGGCCTGGTTCAGCGTGGTGGGCTGCATGTTTGCTTTTCTTCCGGTCTTCTGGGCGCTGACCACCGAGGTGTTGAGCGCCACGGTGGCCGCGGCCGCGTTCGGCATGATCAACGCGGTGGGCAGTGCGGCTGGCTTCGCCGGTCCCTACGCCTTCGGATACCTGCGCGCTCAGACAGGATCCTTCTCGTATGGACTGGCCATGATGATGATCTCTGCGCTGGCGGGAGGTCTGGTGGTGCTGTGTGCGCCTGGAGGGCGCAGCCGGGAACGGGGCGCATCGCGCGGTTAGCAGAAAGCAGCTTCTTCGGAGCCTAGACCAACCTTCGTATCTTCGGGAGTCCTTGGCATGACCTTTAAGCAATTCCCGTCGCCGCCAGGCGCGAGGCGTGCGCGACGCTGGATTTCGGCGTGCGCCGCTTGTCTCTTCGCCCTTTGGCTGGCGTGCGCAAGCCTCTCGCCGTCTGAGGCGCAAGCCGCTCCGGCTGCCGCGCCCCAGGGCGCTACTGAAGTTGCCGCGCCGCTTCAACTCAACTACCGCCTGCGCTTGCCGCGGCCGAGCACCCACCTGGCCGAGATCGAGATCGACGCGGGCAAGGTCAGTGCGGCCGCACTCGACTTCGCCATGCCGGCCTGGTCGCCCGGACGGTACGCCATCTACGACTTTGCCAAGAACGTTCAAGAGTTCGAGGCCGCGGACGGTAGCGGAACGCCGCTCCCCTGGTCGCAGCCCGACAAGCAGACCTGGCGGGTGGAAACCGGAGGCGCGAGCGAGGTTCGGGTGCGGTACAGGGTTTACGGAAACGACCTCAACGGCTCCTTCTCCCAGATCGATTCCACCCACGCCAATTTGAACGGCGCCTCGATCTTCATGTACGTGACGGGCCACAAGCCGGATCCGGTTCGTCTGACGGTCGAGGCCCCCGAGAAGTGGGAAGTGGTAAGCGGCTACACGCTGGCGGCGGATCAGCGCACCTTCGAGGCTCCGAACTACGACCGCCTGATCGACACGCCGCTCGAGATCGGGCCGACAATTTCCCTCGACTCGTTTACGGACCACGGCAAGACCTTCCGGGTGGCGGTTCACGACTATGCCACTGACGCCGACGAGCGCGGCGCGCTCATCAACCGGCTGGTGAACAGCGTGAAGAAGATCGTGGGGGCCGAGATGGCCATCATGCCAGCGCCCGATCTTGATCACTACACCTTCCTGATTCACTTCGCGCCCGACGTCTCGGCCGGCGACGGCATGGAGCACCTCAACTCCACCCAGATCATCGTCGGCCAGCCTCTTTCGAACGGCGGGATCAACGAGGCCCTCTTCGACGTGGCGCACGAGTTCTTCCACGTGTGGAACGTCAAGCGGCTTCGCCCCGCGGCGCTCGGGCCCTTCGATTACACGCGCGAGGACTACAGCCCGTCGCTCTGGTTTGCCGAGGGGGTCACCAGCTACTACGGCTATGTGGCCCTGCGGCGCTCGGGCGTCTGGGGCAAGGGGGAATTTCTGCAACACCTGACGAGCGAGGTTCAGGAGCTCGAGAACGACCCCGGACGCCGGCTGATGTCAGCCGAGAGCTCAAGCTTCCACGCCTGGTTCTTCGATCGTTCGCCGCAGATGCAGGAGACGAATTTTGCCAACAGCACCATCAACTACTACAACAAAGGAGCCGTGCTGGCATGGCTGCTCGATCTGGAGATTCGCGCCCGCACGGCAGGCCGGAAATCCCTCGACGATCTGATGCGGCTGATGTACGAGCGCTTCTACGGCGGGCCGTCCTACAGTTACTATTTGCCGGGCCGGGGCTACGAGGAGAGCGACATCCTGCAGGCGCTGAACGAGGTCAGCGGGAGTGATTTCGGGGAGTTCTGGCGCCGCGCGGTGGAAGGCACCGATCCCTTGCCTTACGCAGAAACGCTGGCCAAGGTGGGCCTGACGCTGAAGACTTCGGCGGCGGCGGGCGCCGGGCCGGGCCTTGGAGTTGTCACCCGGGCCGCCATCAACGGTCTCGAGATCATGCAAGTTCTGCCGGGCGGGGCCGCCGATCGCGCGGGCTTGAGCCGCGACGATATCCTGGTGGCCGCCGACAATTTTTCGCTCGTCACCGAGTCGCTGGCCGACCGGCTGAAGATCTATCCGCCCGGCGCCGAGGTGCCGTTTACCGTGCAGCGCCATGCCGAGCGCCAGATCATCATGGTGAAACTTGATCCGCCGCCCGCCAATGAGTACTCCATCGAGGAGTCGCCGCAGGCCGCCCCTGCCGAGACCCGGTTGAGGGATCAGTGGCTCGGGGCAGGGAATTGAGGGCGGCGGCTTCGATTCACTTTCAAAGACCGGGTTTCTCACTGACGCCTCTCGAACGGCCGCGGCGCCTCCAGGCGATGATTGCGATCGCTGCCAGCACCGCGAGGAGCAGGATCCAATCCAGCGTCTTGACCAGCCGGACGAGCCTCTCCCAGCTTGTTCCCAGGGCGTAACCGAGGGCGCCGATAGCGACCGCCCAGACGATGGCGCCAGCCAGGTTGGCCAGAAAAAAGACGCCGAAGCGCAGCCGGAACGCGCCCGCCAGCAGGCCGACCAGGATCCGCAGACCGGTGATGAAGCGCCCTCCGAGGACGGCCCAAACGCCGTGTTTCAGGAAGGTGCGTTCCGCCCGGTCGAAGCGGTGCTCGGAAACGAAAGCCCGGCCGCGAAACCAGCGCACCAACGGGAGGCCGCCCGTGTACCCTAAGAGATAGCCTAAGGCTCCGCCGCAGGTGGCGCCGGCCATGGCGTTGGCCACCACCCAGCGCAGCTGCAGATTCCCGGCGTGAGCGAGAAAGGCCCCAAAGAGAAGCACGGTTTCGCCGGGCAGGGGCACGCCGGCGTTCTCCAGCATCACGCCGAGAAACACGGCGGCGTAACCGTAGTCAGCGAAGAAGCGCGCCAGGAGATGGTAGAGGTCGTGGGCCACGCGGTTCGAACCGGGGATGAGGGAAACACGTCTTCACTTGATCAGAGTGAAATTGAACTCCTGCTTGCCGCTGTGTCCGCCGGCGGTGCGCTCCAGGATCACAGTCAGGGAATCCGCTGAACTTCGGCGGTAAGTCAAGCGCGTGCTCTTGTCGTTGCTCTCGAAAATCACCTGATTCTCGCTGAAGCCGGCCACCGGAAGACTCAGAGCAGCGCTCTTGTCCTCCCAGGCCGCCAGCCCAGGGTCAAAGTGCCGCAGCCGGAGGACCGGGCCCGCCTCCGTCGCTTCGATGGCCATGAACTCGTAAAACTTCACTTTGCCGGCTTCCATGTAGCGGAACATGCCGATCATGCTTTCGGCCGAGGGCGGGCTCCACTCCTCGTCGAGCAGTCCGCCGGCTACGCCGCCTCGCCAGTTCCCGGCGATAAAACTGAGGTCCTGCACCAAAGGACCGTTCACCACCGGCGCCGGCGGCTGGGTGGCGGGCTGTTGGCCCCGGGCCAGCGGAAGAACCAGCGGGCCGAAGGCCAGCCACAAGGTCGCGATGCCCAGCGTCCTTAGCCCGCGCCGGAGAGAGGCCTGAGTGCATCGCGGTGTGACAACCGGGTCGGAGGACATTCTCTTTACGTTCCTGGATGAGTTACGGCTAGCACGCTACCTGGCGTCGATCACGCCGCCTTCGCCCCCTCGGCAGGTCCGATTATAGCAGCCGGTTTCCTTACTTTCCTGCGAGACGTTTGAGAAACATCTGGATGAAGGCTTCGGCCTTGACCTCGACCGCGACGTTGGCGTTCGGCTGCACCGGATCCACCGCCTCGATCCAAAGCCGTCCCTCGTGGGGGACATTACGTTCCACGGTGTTCGTCCGGTTGGCTACGGTTTCGCCCCGCGTGAACTGGCCGCGCGTTTCGATGTCCACACGCATGGCCTGCGTGGTGAGGAGCCCCGGGTCGATCACGGCGCCCACTGCCAGCGGATCGTACATGGGCACGCCTTGATAGCCGTACTTCTCCGAGAGGTCTTCGAGAAAGTTGAGCACACCCACGACGAAATCGTTTTCGGGACCGTGCGTGCCCGCCAGCTGCTGGATGTGGCTCCGCGTGACCAGGGTGCGGTTGCCGACGTCCAGGCCCACCATGGTGATAGGCCAGCCGGCATTGAAGACGATCTGGGCTGCTTCGGGGTCGCCGAAAATGTTGGCTTCCGCCGCCGCGTTCACGTTGCCGCCGGAGATCGATCCGCCCATGATCACTACGTCATGCACGAGGGGGACGATGGAGGGGTCCTTGGAAACGGCCAGCGCGACGTTCGTTTCGGGGCCGATCGGCACCAGGGTGATCTGATGGGGATACTTGTGCACCAGCTCGATGATCAGGTCGGGCCCGAAGCGGCTGTCGGCCCCGCATTTCGGCGCCGGCAATTCGATGTTGGCCAGACCGTTGCGGCCGTGCCAGAACTCGGCCGTGACCAGCTTCTGATCGAGTGGATGCTGGGCTCCGCCCGCTACCGGAATGTCGCAGCGTCCAGCCAGCGAAACGAGGCGCAAGGCGTTGTCGAGGCCCTGCTCGGCGGTCACGTTGCCTGGCACAACCGTCAGCGCCTGCACATCGAGCTCGGGGGAGTTGAGGGCCAACAAGATCGCCATGGCGTCGTCGGTGCCGGGGTCGGTGTCGATGATTACTTTGCGTGGGCCCGGAGGCGGCACACTGGTCGAGGACAGGCCTGCGGGTCGCCCCGGGCTGACTGCAGCGTCCGCCCGGGCGGCCTGCAATACCACGCCCGCCGCGCAAGCCAGAATCGGTAGCAGCCGAAAGATTGGGGTCATTGGAGGCGCTCCATCCTCAGGACTCAGCATAACCCGGTTGCGCCAGGACCGTGACCTCCAAATCGGATCTCTTCCAGGTTTCCACGCGGGGGCTTTTGGGGCGGCGGCTACGTAGATACATTGCCCTAACCGCTTGCTCTTCTAAAGGCGGTGGCCTTTAGGGTCATCGTTCGCGCCCCGCTTGTAACGTCGCCTGGTGACCTGTTTTTGGGCGGCGCGACGCGGAGAGCCTGACAGGCGGGGTGAGTCCAGCGCCCGACGGACCAGCTTGACCAGAACCGGGAAGTCAAAGGGTCTGGCGATCAAGTCGGTGGCTCCCAGTTCCAGGGCGAGCTCAGGTTCCCGGCCGACCGAGGCGGGGGAGAGTACGATAGCGCGGCTGTCGTCCAAGACACCGTCATGCGCGAGCTGGCGCAGAAGGGTCAAACCGTCGAGGCCGGGCAATTCCAGGTCAACTACGATAACTCGAGATCGAAGGCTGGCATGGACGCCGGAGAGGGTGCGGGCGGCGGCCAGGCCGTTGCGCAAGGCCCGGGCGCGGTATCCCTCCGACTCAAACGCGTGCAGCAGGACGGAGGCGGTGGCCTCATCACCCGTGACCACCGCCAAATCGATGGGACGTGGCTCCCCGGAGGCCTCGGACCCGGAGGCGGCGCTCAGGAGCCGGCTTCCGCCCGCCTCAACGGCCCGGCGGCGAGCGTCGGCCGCCTCTCGAAGCAGCCCGTCGAGGTCGCTGGCATCGTCCGGATAAGCGGCCACCCCGATGCTCATGGTCACGCGGAACTCTTCGGCTGCCGATCCCACAAAAATCTGACTGGCAAAGGCGCGGCAGGCCTCTCCGAGGCGGCGGATGCTTCCGGGGCGGTCGAGTCCATAAAGGGCGATCCTGAAGTCGTTTCCGCTCCAGCGCCCGGCCACCTCCTCGCTGCGAAACTCGTGCCGGAGACACCTTCCGAGGCGGCGCAGCACTTCGTCGCCAGCTGCCTGCCCATAGATTTCGTTGATCCGCGCCAGACCATCGACGCCCACCACCGCTAGCCCCAGAGGCTGACCATGCCGGTCGGCCAGATGGAGGAAATCGGCCAGCGCACGCCGGAACTTCAGGCGATTGGGGAGACCGGAGATGGCGTCGACTTCGACCGCGTTGCGCAGCAGGCGCGTGCGGTCCAGGCGGTTCTCGATCCGAGTCACTAGTTCGGGGCCCACGATGGGCTTGGCCACAAAGTCATCCGCGCCGGAGGCGAAGACACGGTGAACTGCCGCGCTGTCCGTAAGGGCAGTCAGGAAAATAACCGGAATGGAGGCCCAGCGGGGGTCATTCCGCACCACGCGGCAGAGCTCGATACCGCTCACCGAGGGCATGTCGATATCCAGGATCAGCAGGTCGGGCGGCGATCCTTCGAGCGCCTCCCAGAAGCCCAAGGGGTCGCTAAGGCCGGTCACCCGGATGCCGCTGGGGACGAGCAAGGCGGCGAGCGCCTCGAGGATCGCCGGATCATCGTCCACTGCCAGGATGCGAGGCCGAGCAGACTCGATGCGGTCGAGCAGGCCCAGCGCGGCGTCGACGATCTCGCCAGGCGGCAAGGACTTCGGAAAGAAGCCGCGCCCCCCCCGGCGCGCCACCTCTACCCGGTCCAGGAGGTTGCCGCCGGAAGTCAGAATCAAGGCCGGCAAAGGTGGCAGGCGGTCGGAAAGCTCGGCGAGAAAGGTGATGGTATCTCCGGCTCGGGCGGCGGTATCGATGTCCATCAGCACGGTCGAGGGATTCAACCCGGATACCAGGGTGCGGGCCGTGCTCACGTCCGGCGCCACTTCCCATTGCCAGCCTTGCGACGCCGCCTGCTCGCACAGGCGCCCGGCCAGCTCGGAATCGCAGCCCACCAGCAGAGCCGGACGCAACCCCGGGTCGTCGGAGGCCCCTGCTGGCGGCAACGGCAGCGCCGATGACCTCTCGATCTCGAGCCTCAAGGCCGACGTAAGCTCGCATAGGCGTCGCAGCTCTGACTCGTTCCGGAGATTACCGTCCCGGAGGAGATGTTCGATCTCCCGGGCGAAGCGCGTGCCTCCGCCTAGCCCGAAGGTCCCCAGCGAGCCCTCCAGCTTGTGCGCGGCCTTCTCCGCCTCCCGCCGCAGTTCGAGACCCAACCTCCCTTCCAGCAGCGCCGCGCTCGCCTGCTCGAGCAGCTCGAGGCGTTCCGTCATCTTGGATCTCACCCGTTTCCAGACCTCTGCCAGCCGGCCCCCCAGAGCGGTCCCCGTGCAGACTTGAGCGCCGCCGTCCGCCGGATTCGTCCAGGTGTCGGAAGGCAGCCCGAGAAGAAATGCCGTCCGCCGGGCCAGGGTGTCGCTGCCGACGGGGCGGAAGAGCAACTCGTTGACTTTGAGTTCCAGGAGGAGCCGGCGCACCAGCGATCCCTTGGCGTCCGGGTCCAGACAGTAGATGACCGGAAGTTCGGGAAATGCCTGGCGCAGGCGAACGAGGAAGTCCAGAAGCTGAGGGGCGCCAGTGCCGTCGTCCAGAATGACGAGGTCAGCGGATAACTCCGACGGCTCGCGCAGCGGTCCTATGGGGTCAAGGATCGAGGCGGAGACGCCCGGCAACCTCCGGCGGAGCTCCGAGGCCATCCCTGGGGCCGCGCCGGCGATCAGCACGTCTGCCATTTCTAGGATTCCGCCCCGGGTTCCTCGATCGGCCAGCCGAGAAGGCGCTCGACCTGGTGGGCCAGGTCAACCGGATCGAAGGGCTTGAGAATGACGCCGGCGGCCCCGCCGCTCGGCGGGCGCCGTGCGACCTGGACTTTGGCGGTGAGTAGGATGACGGGAATATCTGCCGTGCGGCGATCCGCCTTCAGGCGGGCCAGGACCGTGGGGCCGTCCATGTCGGGCATCATGACGTCCAGCAGAATGGCATCGGGAAGCTCTTCCTGGGCGCGGGACACGCCATCGGCACCCGATTCGGCCCCGAGGGTTCGCCAGCCGGCCATCTCTTCCAGGGACAGTCGAGCTACCTCGCGAATATCTTCCTCATCGTCGATGATCAGGATTCGTTTTCTCATCTTGCTCCCTCAGCGGCTCCCGGAACCCCGCGCAGGCGTGGGTGATGGCGGCGCCGGTCGTTCCAGCCCCAGCCTCGCATGCGCTCTTTATGATTGATTTCCAAAGAGTTGCGCTCTCGGGTTCGTTTCAGGTTCGTTTCAGGTTCGTTTTAACCTTGATCCCAAACGCCGCACTGATTCTAAATCACTTACCGAACTCAGCATCACGTGACGCTAGGTACGTTTAGGTTCGTTTTAGGTTCGTTTTAGCATCCTTTTGTTGATTCTAAACAACTTCTCAGGTTCGTTTTTGCATTTTTCGACCCCCCGGGGGGGTACCAGAACCGGCCCGGAAGCCCCGGGTGCGAACTAATAGAAGGGGGAAACATCGTCTTCCCTCCGGTTTTGGCGCTTGGGCGGCTCCGTCCCTGGCGAGCCCAGCGGGACGGTGAAGACGAACACGCTGCCGCGTCCTAACTCGCTCTCAACCCAGATCGCGCCGCCGTGCTGCCGGATGATGCGGCGGCAAATCGACAGACCCAGACCGCTGCCGCCCCGCCGCCGGGAGTCGGAGGCGTCCACCGGCTGAAAGCGCTTGAAGATGGACCTTTGCTTTTCGGGTGGAATACCAGGACCTTGATCGATCACCCGGAAGACGGCATTCCCGTCCTTGGGCAGCACTTCGACGCGCACCGTCCTGCCCCGGGGCGAGAACTTGATGGCGTTGCTGAGCAGATTGGTCAGAGTTTGCAGGAGCGCGTCCGGATCTCCCACCAGTTCGAGCGGGACCGCTTGGGCGACCAACGTCACGTTGGCCGACTCGGCCATAGGGCGCATCAGGTCGACGGCCTGTTGCGTGAGCTCGGCGGCGCTGCAGGCCCTTCGGGCTAGAGATGCGCGGGCGGACTCAAGACGGGCGTCGTCAAGAATGTCGTTCACCAGGTGGACCAGGCGCTTGGCGTTATTCACGGCAATCTCCAGGAGGCGGCGGGCCCGGGGCGACAGCCCCACGGTTTCGCCGGCAGCCAGCAGTCCCAGGGCCGCCCGGATGGCCGTCAACGGCGTTCGCAGTTCGTGGCTCACGATGGAGACAAACTCGTCCTTCATCTTCTCCATGGCCCTCTGCTCGCTCACGTCCCGGAAGACAATGACTGCACCTGCCGTCTGCTCTTTTTCCAGCACCGGCGTGATGACCCCATCGATCAGAAAAGCCGTGCCATCCTTTTTCTGGAGAATGTGACCGCTCATCTGCTGAATCGCGCCCAGCTTCAAAGCCCGGTGGATCCCGCACTCCTCCCAGATGCAGGGCCTGCCGTCGGGCAGCCGGTGGCGGCCGACCAGATGCAAGTGCTGGCCGATGAGCTCGCCGGGTTCGTAACCGAGCATGTGGGCGCCGCCGGGGTTCACAAAGCGGCATCGGCCGTCCAAGTCGACCCGGGCGATTCCGTCGGCTGCCGCGTTGAGGATCAGGACGCTCTGCTGTTGGAGCCTGTCGAGCGACTCCTCGGCCATCTTCCGCTCGGCGACTTCGCCCTCCAGCCTCAAATTGGCGCTCGCCAGTTCGGCGGTGCGCTCGGTTACCCGCTGCTCCAGCATCGCATTGAAGGCCTTGATTTCGTCTTCGGCCCGCTTGCGCTCGGTAACGTCCTGTTTCACGGCGATGAAATTCGTGATCTCGCCGTGCGCATCCCGCACCGGCGTGATGGTCATCTCTTCGGTGTAGAGACTGCCGTTCTTTCGCCGGTTGATCACTTCCCCGCGCCACACTCGCCCGTTGGCGATCGTCGCCCACATCTCACGGTAGAAATCCTCGTTCTGCCGGCCGGATTTGAGGACACGGGGATTCCGTCCGATCAGTTCGTCGGGCGAGTAGCCGGTGAGAACACCACAAGCGGCATTGACCCATACGATGGCGCCGGAGCGATCGGTGATCACAATGCCATTGGCCGCCGCTTCCAGAGCCGCGATGGTGAGCCTCAAGACTCCTTCGGCGCTAGCCCGGGCCTTCCGGATCTCCTGCTCCTCCAGGACGCGCGCCAGGGCCAGAGGTAACCGGGACAGGTGGTCTTTGACGACGTAGTCGGAGACGCCCTGCCGCATGCACTCGACGGCCGCTTCTTCGCCCAGCGAACCGGTGACCATGATGAACGGGATGTCCAGTCCCTTTTCCCGGAGCTGGATCAGGGCTTCCGTTCCCCTCCAGTTGCCCAGGTTGTAGTCGGACAGAATCACATCGTAGGAAGCGAGGCCAAGGCGGCGGCTGAACTCCTCCGGCGTCTGGACCATGTCCGCCTGGAATTCGAATCCCGCCCGGCGGATCTCCCGCAAGGCCAGGGCGGCGTCGGCGCGGTCGTCCTCGACTACCATGATTCGCAGCACCCTGGGAGCTACATGACCGGGCGTCCTGGCAGGTTCGGCTTTAAGGGTGGTATTCGAGGTCAGGTTAGCGTGCATGTCGGTCGCAGGCGTCAATCGCCCCACATAGCACCCTATCATGGTTGTACGATGATGTCAATATCCATAAAGTATACTTCGCCTGTATTGATTTCCCTGCCTCTAGACTAGACATCTTGCCAGCTCGGGGAAAAAAGGGCGCAGGGAGGCAGCAGCCTACCACCCCACCGGCTTGCCTCGATTCTGCTGGTCCAGCCAGGTCTTCAGGGGTGCGAAATACTCCAGAATGGCACCGGCGTCCATCTGGTGTTGGGTGGTGAGGGCCTGGAGAGCCTCGGGCCACGGCCGGCTCCTGCCCAGGGCGAGCATCGCGCCCAGGCGGCGGCCGGCCTCGGCGTTCCCGTAGATGGAGCGTCGATGGAGGGGGATGGCGTCGGCCACGGGGGCAGCGGCGGATTGGGTCAGCGCGCGATGGAACTGAAACTGGAGGACGTGCGCCAGAAAGTAGCGCATATAGGGAACGTTGGCCGCGACGTGATACTTGGCCCCTGGATCGAAGTCCGCTTCGCTGCGCGGGACCGGCGGCGCCACTCCCTGGTACTTCAGGCGGAGTTCCCACCAGGCTTGGTTGTAATCGCCAGGCGGGATCCGGCCCGAGAAGACGTCCCAGCGCCACTTGTCGATCAACAGGCCGAAGGGTAGGAACGCCACCTTTTCCAGCGCCTTGGCCAGCAGCAAGCCGATATCGCTCGAGGGGTCGGGCGCTCTTTCGAGCAGGCCGAGCTTCGCCAGATAGTCGGGCGTGACCGAGAGCGCGACGGTATCGCCGATGGCTTCGTGGAAACCGTCGTTGGCGCCATCACGAAAGAGAAAAGGCTGATCGCGATAGGCGAGCTGGTAATAGGTGTGCCCCAGCTCATGGTGGACGGTGTTGAAGTCCTCGGCGGTGATGTCGATACACATCTTCAGGCGCACATCATCCGCCAGGTCGATGTGCCAGGCGGAAGCGTGGCACACCACCTCGCGGTCAGCGGGCTTGGCGAACAGCGAACGCTCCCAGAAGGTCTGGGGTAGCGCCGGGAAGCCCAGCGAGGTGAAGAATCCCTCGCCATAGCGCACCATCTGCCGCTCGCTGGTCTGTCGGCTCTTGAGGACAGCGGTCAGGTCGTAGCCGCGGTCGGACTCCGGCGGCGCCACCAGCGGGTAGATGTTCTCCCAGCTCTGCGCCCAAAGGTTGCCCAGCAGATCAGCCGGGATAGGGCCGCTGGCCGGCACGCGCTCGCTGTACTTCTCATGCAATCGCGCCCGGACGTATGCGTGCAGCGCCACATACAGCGGACGCACCTGTTCCCACAGCCGGTCCACCTCCCGGGCAAAGTCGTCCGGCGACATATCGTAGCCAGAGCGCCACATGGCCCCGGTATCGGCGAATCCGAGTTCGCGGGCTCCTTGGTTCGCGAGGGCGACGTAGCGGGCAAAATCCTGGCGGATCGGCGGGGAAGTCGAGTGCCAGCCGCTCCAGACGTCGAGGAGCTGATCGGGATCGCGGCTCGCCGCCATGATGCGGGCGATGTCTTCCACATCGAGGCAGCGGGTCTGACCGGGCGGGCAATACTTCGCCTTGCCGTAAGCGCCCTCCATTGACGACACCAGCCGGGTGAGCTCTTCGCTCCGCTTGGGGTCGGAGGGCGCGGCCAGGGTCAGCGACAGTCTCAGGATCTTGAGCTGCCGGGCCAGAGCGGGCGGGAGGTCAACACCGTCGAAGCGGGTGGACTGCTTGACGTACCCGACGTTGGCATCGATCACTTTCTGGTCGGCGTGCGCGGCCAGGATCTCGGTATCGTCGGTGATGTACGTGGACTTCACCCATTCGGCGCGATTCGCCTCCACGGACAGGTCTAATAGCCGGCTCTGCACTTCGTCGACGAATTGGCGCGCGCCTTCGACGGTCGGCTTGCCTTGAGACACGAATTCTCCTCCGCGCGCCCCAGGGACGCACTTCAAATTATAATCAAGACGTCCGCGAAAGCGTTGTACCCGAATTTTGACAATCGGGATCGCCTTCACAGTCACCTATCGCGAAAAAAGTCAGAACTTAAGTACCTTACAGGCGCGCGCCTGCCTCTTGTCGACTATACAATTCCGAAAAAATCACTTGACAAGCGCGCGTCGAAGTATTACCAGATAGGGTTACTAACTCTTTTGTTTGTCATCGAGTGATGAACACAACGTGGTCGGTGGAGCGGAGTTCGCGCAGGACTCGCTGCGGGACCCAGGGGCCGCCGGGGCTCATTGAGAATAATTGAAACAAAATTGGCATCGGCGACCGAGGCAGGCGAAGGCTGAGAGGAGAGTAATGGCCTTATGAGAGCCAGACTAAGCCTTACCTTTAGAATTCTTTTCCCCGCCCTGGCCGTTGCCCTCCTCCTGCCCTGTGGCCAGCTCCGGGCCCAGAAGTTGCCTGAGTCCTCCCAGGGGCCATCGGTGGCCCCCTCCTTCATCCTGGGCAATCCCGATCAATACGCCGGCATCGACCGCTGCCGGTCCTGTCACAAGCCTGAGTTCCGGGAGTATGAGAAGACGGCTCATGCCGCGGTGAAGGTGCCCGGCAAAGACTACATCTCAGGCTGCGAGGTCTGTCACGGGCCTGGCAAGGCTCACTCGGACGCGATTGAGGCGGCCGAGGGCGATGAGGGCAAGACCCAGCGGGCGCTGGTGGAGCATCCGATCTTCTCCTTCGCCGTCAACGCGAAGATCACTGCTGCTTTGAAGCAGTTCCCGATCTTTCACTTCCGCTCCAACTCCAAGGAAAATGCGGCCCATTGCCTGCTCTGCCACATCAGCAGTAAGCAGCAGGACTTCTTTGAGCACTCGACCCATGTGGCGCATGGCCTGTCGTGCGACCAGTGTCACACCGCTCATCTCGTCGCCGAAGTAAAAGATCAGAGCAAAGGCGACATGCAGGCTCCGCAGGGTTATTTCTTCCAGGTTCCGCAACTTCCCGACGAGATCCGCTGGCTGCACGGCAGCTTGCTGAAGGAGTCGGAACCGGCGCTCTGCTTCACCTGCCATGGCGACGTGCAGGCGCAATTCGCCTTACCCGTGCATCACCGGGTGCCGGAGGGGCTGATCAAGTGTACCGACTGCCACAATCCGCACGGTACGCTGAACCGGGTGAGCTTGACCAGGCCCTATTATGAGACTTGCGTGAACTGCCACGTGGAGAAACGCGGACCCTATATCTACGAACATCCTTCACTCAAGGTGGAAGGCTGCACGATATGCCACAATCCACACGGCAGCACCAATCGCATGCTTCTGGTGCGGCGCGAGGGGCGCCAGCTTTGCTTGCAGTGTCACACGGGATTCCACGAGCAAGCGGGCGTGCCCCACAGCCGCCTTGGTTTTCAGACTGCCGGCGAATGCGTTCGCTGCCACGTGGCGGTTCACGGCTCGAACCTTGATCCGACCTTGTTGAGATGAGGGCCAGGAAGGGAGGCCTTATGTTGACAAAGCACCTCAGCCTGATCTTCCTCGCGGCCCTTATGGCGCTGCCGCCCGCGCTGAGCGCCCAGGACAGCCAGGAGACACCTCCCACCGGCTTCGGAGCCTTCAGTACCCAGGGATCCGTCAGCGTTGGAGGTCGCTTCACCGACGTCAAGGGCTATCAACCGATGTACCAGCAACTTTTTGACCTGCAGCCTGGTGTGCGCCTGATGGATTTCAACGTCTTCGGCGAGGCGAAAGAAGGGACCAACCCCTTTGCCGACAGCTACTCACTGATGATGAGCAATCTCGGCGGAGACCCCTTCCCGACCGCCCAATTCAGCGTCACGAAGAATAAGCTCTATGACTTCCGGGTGAACTGGAGACAGGCGTACTACTACTGGAACCAGAATGACAATGTGATTCTGCCCATCGCTGCGGCCTCTAACGGCCTCTCCTACGGCCTCACCAGCAACCATAACTGGGCGACGGTGCGCAAATTCGGCTCTGCCGACCTGACTCTGCATGCTACCGACCACCTGCGCTTCAATTTTGATTACTACCGGACGACAGACACGGGGGCTACTTTCCCAACCGCGTCGCCCGATTTCTTGGATTCGCCGGGTTACTGGGGCAGCTATGCGCGAGCCAACCCCTTTCCCCTGTACGCGCCCATCAACGACGACACCAACCGGTTCACCGGCAGAGTGGACTACACCTATCATACCTGGACCTTCCACTACACGCTCGGCTATCAGACTTTCACGTCGAATATCGATGCCAGCAACACGAGCTCACCTGAGCTGAGCATCAACCCGGCGGCGAGCTCGGTGGCCGCCCCCCTGAGCAGCTTCAGTTGGACGGACTACCGGCGCCTGACCACGCCGGTCAGCGACTTTTCGTTCGTGGGCAAACCGCTCAGCAGCCTGGAGTGGCGCGGCGGATACATCTATTACCGCTACCAGGGTCCGGTCAGCTTCGATCAGTCCTTTAGTGGAATCGCTCCCGACAGCACGGGCGCCCCCGCGCCCTACGCCGTCACCCAGAGTGTGCGGGGGTCGGTTACGGAATCCGACAACCTCGTCAACCAGGGGTTCACTTACAATATCAAGGACTGGTGGAGCGTCAACGTGGACTATCGCTACTCCCGGATGACGAGCCAGGGCATCGGGACCTTCAACAGCCTGTTCAATGCGACCACGCCCGCCACCGGTCAGGACAACATCATTTGGAGGAACGGGCTGAGCGACCTGGATGTCACCATGGACTTAACGCCCATCGGGACGCTGATCCTCCGGCCGGGCGTTCATCTCATGAAGTCGGACGTGGAGAGCTTGGAGGACGGCGTTGCCGATCCCGCAACCACGCTCCGCACCAACACGGTCTGGCCGGAGATCAGCGTGGGCTACGAGCCCTCCAAGAAGTTCAGCATTCGAGGGGACCTGCACAGCTTCACCAACGGCGCCTCGTACACCGCGATCACGCCCCATACACAGGTCGGCGGGCGCGCCGTGATCCAGTTCCAACCCATTCCCAAGCTTTCTTTCGACGACGAACTCAACATCACCAACAACAAGCTGATTGACACCAACTACCGGAGCAACTTTCACGGCAACACCGCTACCTTGTCGTATGCCCTCAACGAGAGATTCTCGATCTTTGCAGGCTTCAGCTATGAGAGCTTCTACGCCCAGGGCGACATCGTCTACCTTCGTGGCACGCCGCCCCTCAACGATTTTCTCACCGACCAGGAGATCAACCGGGTCTGGCAGGGCGGGGTGGAGGTCAAACCCACCCGGCGCTTCGGAATGCGTCTCAGTGGCAATTACGTGCGCTCCACCGGATTGGGCCAGATCAGCGGCGAGCCTCCTGCCTATGGTCCCATGACCTGGCCGCTAGTAACCGGCACGGTGTTCTATGACGTGCCCAAGGCGGGCCGGTTTTCGGTCGATCTGCAGCGGACCTATTACATCGAGCAGATCGTAACGGTTAACAACTTCAGCGCCAATCTGCTGACGATACGCTGGACGCGAGATTTTTGACCCGGTATGCCTGGCTCGGCTATCATGGGGCTTCGCTCGAAAAAGTCGACGGAGGTATACGAATGAGTTCGGTTCACAAGGGATTAAACAGAAGGTTGCTACAGATTGCGTTCACGGGTGTGGCCACCGCCTGCCTGGCTCTTCCGGGGTCGCTTCAGGCGCAGGACGCCAGCGATGTTTTCAACAAGAAGTGCGCCGTCTGCCACGGCAAAGATGGGTTGGGAAACACCGTCAAGGGCAAGAAAGTTCACGTCAAGCCGGTCAGTACCAACATTAAGAACACTGAGGCCGACCAGATCAAGATAGTGACGGATGGCAAGGGCGACGACATGGACGGCTACAAAAAGGAATACTCAGCGGACCAGATCAAGGCGCTCGTTGAATACTACCGGAGTCTCGCCGGAACCGCTGCGGCCAAGAAGTGACAGGCAGTCGGCTGAGCAACGGCCACGCCTTCAGCGATGGCAAGTCAAACCCTCATTGAAGTCTTCTTCATCGGGATCACTCTGGCGCTGGCAGCCCTGGTGGCCGCCCGCGCCGAGCTGTCGCGCGTGCGCGGCGGGAAGATCCTGGCTTTCCTCACCTTGTTTATTCTCCCGGTGCTGGCGGTCGGGCTGGGCTATTCGGAGCACATGCAGCGGGCCGAGAGCCGGCAATTCTGTCTCTCCTGCCACGTGATGCGCGACTTCGGGCGCAGCCTCTACGTGGACGATCCCAGTTTCATTCCCGCCAAGCATTTCCAGAACCGGTTGGTGCCGCGCGACCATGCCTGCTACACCTGCCACACCGATTACACTATGTTCGGCACCCTGCACTCCAAGTTTCGCGGCTTGCGGCACATGTACATCCAATATTTCGGTAAGGTGCCGGCGCCCGCGGATATCAAGCTCTACACGCCGTTCAACAATCGCGAATGCCTTCATTGCCACGCCGGAGCGCGGGACTACGAAGAGGAACCCCGGCACACGAAGACTCCAGACATGCTGAGCCAGATGAACTCCAACCAAGTGTCCTGCATGACCGCCAAGTGCCACGATACCGTGCACGAGGTCGGGTCCCTTAGCGAGGTCAGTTTCTGGAAAGGAGGGCAGGATGCCCAATGACATAGCCCCTTCCGGAGCCCGGCGCGTGGAGAGCCGGCTGCGCCTGGCGGGCTTGCTGATTTGCATGGGGCTCCTGGTGCAGTTGCTCTCCCTGATTCGCGTTCATCCCCTGGCCTTTATGGCCTTCATTCTGATCAGTTGCCCCCTTGTGCTGGCTGGCATTTTCCTGTTCCTTTACTCGATTGTCTCGCACGATGAGGGTTAGGTGGAACTCGGTCTCGCCAACTCCTGCCGGGTCCGCTCGGTCGAGTTTCCTATCGTTATATATTAAGTGAGTATGGTGTAGTAAACTGCAGGTGCGCGGCTATACGCTGGCCGGGTTGGCGCTTGTCTTCCGCCCGGCTCCTTAGCTGACCGGAGGTCCGGCGGCCCAAGAACCATGCTGCTGAGTCGCCCTAAAGGCCGCCATGGGATGTCAAAGAAATTCAAAAAGCCAAAGTCATAATGTCAAATGTAATCAATTAGTTACGCAATGGTAGAAGCCAGGCCAAAGCAAGAATGTCCCTTAGAATCAACAAAAACTAGGCTATATTCAAACCCATCCAAAAGCCAGAATGTCTTTTAGAATCAATAAGGAAATTCTTACACGAACCCACCTGAGAACTGCCAACTGCCGTTATTTCGGCACTCAACGAGACACCGCCACCGACCCGAGGATTCTGGTAGGGTATCGGATGGGGCCTGTGCGCTCGGCTCCTCAGGACTATGAGGTGGAGTGCCACAACCCGTGGAGCCGGACTGGTTGTGCTGGGTGGAGCGGCGATCGAGCTACTCCTGGGCGCCGCAGGCCGGCCTGCAGGTGTCCGGATCGCCTCTCCCGGGGCGAAAGCTACTGAGGTCCAGTTCGTCGACGTGGCCGCCAAGGCCGGCATCCACTTCACCCTTGCCAGCGGCGGGCCGGACAAGCGCTACATCATTGAGGCCAAGGGCGGCGGCGGGATCGCCTGGATCGACTACAACAACGACGGCTACCCCGACCTCTTCCTAGTGAACGGCTCGACCTTTGAGCAGTGGAAGCGCGGCGACTCTCCGCGCTCGCGCCTCTACCGCAACAACGGCGACGGAACCTTCACTGACGTCAGCGATCGCTCCGGCCTCGATCACACCGGGTGGGGCATGGGCGCATGCGTCGGCGACTACGATAACGACGGCTTCGACGATCTTTACGTGACCTACTATGGCGGCAACGTTCTCTATCACAACAACCGCGACGGAACCTTCACCGACGTCACCCGCCAGACCGCGAGCGCCGGACCCGGCGGACATACCTGGTCGATGGGCTGCGCCTTCGGCGATTACGACCGCGACGGCTACCTGGATCTTTATGTGGCCGATTATCTGGACGTGGACATCGAGAAGCTCGGCGAGCCGGGCAGCGCGCCGAACTGCACCTATCGCGGCATCGCCACCTTCTGCGGCCCACGCGGCCTGCCAGGCGGACGCGACCTGCTGTTCCACAACAATCGCAACGGCACCTTTACCGACGTCACCGAGCACGCCGGCATTGATCCGGAGCGCTACGCCGGGCTCGGGGTGGTATGGTGCGATTACGATCGCGACGGCCGCCCCGACATCTACGTGGCCAACGACTCCACGCCCAGCTCGCTCTTTCACAATAACGGCGACGGCACTTTCACCGACGTGGCGGTCCAGGCGGGCGTCGCTTACAGCGCCGAAGGTCTGGAAGAAGCCGGAATGGGGACAGACTGCGCCGATTACGACAACGACGGCTGGCCGGATCTGGTGAAGGGCAACTTTTCCGACGACGTCAAGAATCTCTACCATAACAACCGCGACGGTACCTTCACAGACGTCACTTATCTCGCCGGCCTGGGCGATGTCGGCTGGCTCTTCACCACCTTCGGCGCCAAGTTTCTCGACTACGACAACGACGGCTGGAAGGATATCTTTCTGGCCAATGGCCAGACCTTTCCGCAGATGGACAAGTATCCCTCCGGCATCACGTACGCCGAGCGCGATCTGTTGTTTCACAACCGGCACGACGGCCAGTTTGACGAGGTTGGTCTGCACTCTGGCCCGGGCCTCGCCACCCGGAAAGTGAGCCGCGGCCTCGCCACCGCCGACTATGACAACGACGGCAATCTGGAGATCGCGGTCAGTCACATGAACGATTCGCCCGACCTGCTGCGCCACCTGCGCCCTAACGCGGCTCAGAACGGCAATCACTCCATTCTGATCAAGACGATCGGCGCCCGCAGCAACCGCGACGGCATCGGGACGGAAGTCAAGGTGGTGGCAGGCAAACTGACGCAGTACGACACGGTCCGCAGCGGCGGCAGTTATCTTTCTTCGAGCGACCTGCGGCTCCACTTCGGCCTCGGCTCCGCCACCCGGATCGACCGGCTGGAATTGCGATGGCCGGCCCCCTTGGCAGGCGGCGCCACCAGCGCCGGAAACTCGAGCCAGCCCGAGGTGATCGAGAACCCGCCGGTCGACTGCCTGCTGGTGATCGAGGAGGGCAAAGGCCTGGTGGCGAAGAAGCCGCTTCGCAGTCGGGAGCCGTGATCAGCACCTGCGACTGGACTCCCCGCAATACAACCTTTGATAACTTGCAGTCTTCGCCGAATCGGCTGACAGACCATGAGACTGATCGAGCCCCAGCCTTAAAGTATCGAGGCTTGAATGGCGACTTGGCCTAGCCCCAATTGATGCATGAGGCCGAGCCAGGCATCCCGCCGAAAGACGGCGGTCTTAGACCGCCGCTACAACAATCCGCCTTTTCAGGGCCATAGACGTCTTCGGCTGAAAGTTGGACCGAGGCTCCTGGCGTGGCGCTACACTGTTTAACGGCGAGATACGTAGCATTCAGGCACAGATTATCGATGTCGGGCCGGCGCAGGCAGTTTCTCGCTCGTTAGGAGAGGGGCGGCCATGGTATACTAGCTGGGTCGGCCTGACCGATCAGACGAATTCGACAGAGTCACAATCTCAGCAAGCCGAGGTGCAATCATCGCTAAGGCCAGCCAGACCTTCAAAAAGCGCCAGCGTGAGATGAAACTCCGCGAGAAGGCGCAACTCAAATTTCAACGCCGGCTCCAACGCGGGCAGGAGAAATCGCAAGCGGCATCCACCGCAACTGCCGGTGATCAGCCCGAGTCCGGTCCGCTGAACGAGTTCGGCCAGGATCCTTTTCAAGCTTCGACCGACTACTGACTCATACCTGACCGCCCCGTAATGCGATCGCCAGAGCTTGCTTTCGGCGCTTAGTGCCTTCGCAGGCCGCAGCAAGGCCTCGGCCAGCCCTCTTCGGGAGGGTCCCAGAGCGGTCACCCGCAGCATTTCCAATGGTTTAGTGGCGGAGTCCGGCGGGCGCATGCGTAGTTCGCATGCGCGCGGCCTCGCGGGCTTGTTCGCTCAGGGCCGCCCACATCTCGAAGAGCGTGCAGCGTCGGCGCAGGGAGGCCAGCAGGCTCCGAATCCTGCCTGCCTTGCCTGACCCTTGACATCGCCAGCGATAGGCCGTTACCCTACGAGTTACTAACGTAAGGGTTTACTTGAGCGAGAACTGCCGAGAGTAGGCGAGGCGGTGCCAGGGACTAACGAGGACAAAGCGGGCTCGCAGACACGATTTTCAGTTATCGTTCACTTGCCAGTCGTTGAGGGTTCCCTGGGGGACATCTCAACCGGGGGGAGGAGTTCTGACATTCAAAGCCGGAATGTTTCAGATTATAAAGAAGTTGACATATTCGTCCTCCCGGTCAATGAGCCCGAGGCAGACGGCCGGGTCCGGAAGATGGTAAAAAGCTTGTTGACAATCTTTGGCTGGCGACTAAAATATGAGTGGAAAGCGAATAAAAAGCGAACATGGGCGGCCTTCGACCATTGCCCGAAAACGGAGAGACAGATACCGCAGCGGGGCCGCGCCCATTGGGCAGGCCTGCCGCGATTCACGCTGTTCGCATCGGTCCGGCCGGATGGTCATACCCGGACTGGGCCGGCATCGTTTATCCACGCTCGCGCTCCCGGCGCTTTCACGAGGCGGAGTACCTGTCTCGCTTTTTCGACACCATCGAGATCAACACTTCCTTCTACCAGCCTTTGCAGCCCGACCTGGTGCGCACCTGGATCAGCCGGGTGCGCGGAAATCCGCGATTCCAATACACGGCCAAGCTCTGGCGGCGCTTCACCCACGACCGCGACGCCGGCCGGGAAGAGGAGCGCGCCTTCAAGCAAGGGCTCAAGCCGCTGGTAGACGCGGGACGCCTGGGCGCTCTGCTGCTGCAGTTTCCGTGGTCATTCAAGTGGACGCGCGAGCATCGTGAATACCTGGGCGCCCTGGTGATGCAATTCGTGGAGTATCCGCTGGTGCTGGAGGTGCGGCATAGCTCCTGGAACTGCCCCCAGGCTTTCGAGTTGCTGGGCGACCTGGGCGTCGGCTTCTGCAACATTGACCAGCCCATCATCGGCCGCTCGCTGGCTCCTACGGCGGAGGCCGTGGGTCCGGTAGGCTACATCCGTCTCCACGGCCGTAATCGCGATCAGTGGTTTGGGCCTTCGGAGCCTCACGAGCGCTACAACTACCTCTACTCGATGGACGAGCTCGAACCCTGGGCCGAGCGCACCCGCCGGATCGCCGAGCGTGCTCAGGCTACCTTCGTGATCACCAACAACCACTTTGAGGGCAAGGCGGTGGCCAACGCCCTGGAGCTCACCGCCTTGCTCGCCGGTGAGCCGGTCGCGGTGCCGGAGAATCTCAAGACGCGGTATCCCGAACTCGTGACGATTGCGGCCGACCTGGCCGACACGTCCGAAGATGGGCCGGCCGAACCCGAACAGGGGACGCTCAACTTCGACCTTAACATCGGCCGGGAGCCCATCGCCTGACGTGACTTGCTCCGCCGATGGAACTCATTGTGGCTCGCCCCAGACTCACGTTCCCAAACGGTGCCATCGTTCTTTCCCGCTGCCAGACGGCAAGGTACAATCGAGTGCGCTAGGCGGCTGACGGCCACAATGAACAAACTTCGAGCAGGGCTGGCCTTCGTGTTGGCTCTGGCGGCGCCATCGCGCGGCTTCGGTTGGGGGCCTGAAGGACACCGCGTCATTGTAATTCTGGCCGAGCAGTATATGCGTTCGGAAACCCTGGCTCGGGCTAAGGAACTGCTCGGCTCCCAGAGCCTGGAGGACGCGTCGCTCTGGGCCGATGACGAGGCGCGCTCGCAACCCGCCACGGCCTCGTGGCACTACATCAATATTCCGCTTGCCGATTCACAAATGGACCTGGCTCGCGACTGCCCGAATGGCGCTTGCGTGGTGGCCAAAACCGGCGACTTTCTCGCCGTGCTGGCGGATCCCGACTCGAGCCGGGCCAGCAAGGCCGAGGCGTTGAGGTTCATCCTCCATCTCGTTGGAGACCTCCACCAGCCACTTCATTGCGCGGACGATCACGATCGAGGGGGCAATGCCCGGCAGGTGATCTTCGACGGCCGGCTCGATAACCTGCACTGGGTGTGGGATACCGGGCTGCTGGAGCACATCAGCCGCGATGAAGAGGCCCTCGCGCGCCAAATGGAGCGGAGAGTTACCGACGAAGAGCAGGAGGCTTGGAAACAAGGTAGCCTAGGTGATTGGGCCCTGCAGTCCCATCGTCTTGCGCAGACGGCCTATCGACGTCTCGGCCACAAGAATCCGGCGGTGATCGATGCCGCTTACGAGCGGCAGGCGGATCCCGTCGTCGATCTCCAGTTGGAGAGGGCGGGAGTGAGGCTGGCCTACGTGCTCGACCAGAACCTGGCCTACGTGCCGGCCAAATAGCCATCGAAGGAAGGCGCGGGCCGTGCCGCGGCGGCGAAATGCGGGTGCAACTCGGCCCGGAACCGTCGCCGACCGAGATCATGGGTCCGGCAGGCTGCTATCAAGCCCGACGGCCGCTTTGCTATACTGAACTGAATTTACAGGATCTATAAGAGAAACCGACGATTCGTCCAGAAGTCGGCTGACTCGACACGAAGTGCGGGGGTGGTGATGGATGTCGTCGACAAGGAACTGAGCGTTTATGAGTCCATGGCGGCTCGCTTTGACATTGCGGTACAGAAACTGAATCTCGATCCTGGCCTGGAGAGGTATCTTCGCACGCCCAACCGCGAGATCATTGTGCACATCCCCGTCACCATGGACAACGGTCACTTGGAAGTCTTCGACGGGTTTCGGGTACAGCATAGTATTGCGCGAGGCCCTTGCAAGGGTGGTGTCCGCTACGGACCTCATGTGACCCTGGACGAGATTCGCGGGCTGGCCGCCGAGATGACCTGGAAATGCGCCGTCGTCAATATTCCTTTCGGCGGCGCGAAGGGCGGAATCGCCTGCGATGTGGAGAGACTCAGTCCGGGAGAATTGGAGCGCGTCACCCGGCGCTATACCGCGGAGATCCTGGACTACATCGGCCCGGAGCGCGACGTCCCGGCGCCCGACATGAACACAAATGAGCAGACTATGGCCTGGATCATGGATACCTATTCCATGCACGTCCGGCACACGACCACCGCCGTGGTGACGGGCAAGCCCATTGACCTGGGCGGCTCGGCGGGTCGGCGCGAAGCTACCGGCCGCGGATGTATGATGACCTGCGACGAGGCCCTGAAGCGGTTCGGGCGTGAGCGCCAGGACACGCGGGTGATTGTCCACGGCTTCGGCAACGTGGGATCGCAGGCGGCGCGCCTGATGCACGAGTCCGGTTACAAGATCATCGGCGTCGCCGATATTTCGGGCGGCCTCTATAACTCACGCGGCCTCGATATTCCGGCGCTCATCGAGCACGTGGAAGAGGACCGGACCATCGAGGGCTTCAAGGGCGGAGAGTCCATCGGCAACACCGAGATCCTGGAGCAAGACTGCGACGTGCTACTGCCGGCCGCCACCGAGAGCGTGATCAACAGCCGGAATGCGGAGCGGATCAAAGCCCGCATCCTGGTGGAAGGCGCCAACAGCCCGACCACGCCGCCTGCCGACCACATCCTTTTTGACCGCGGCGTCTTCGTGATTCCGGACATCCTGGCCAACGCGGGAGGAGTGACGGTTTCGTATTTCGAGTGGGTCCAGGACCGCGAGGGCTACTTCTGGTCGGAGAAGGTTGTGAACGAGCGGCTGCACGCCATCATGGTATCGGCCTTCGACCAGGTGGTCGGCTACGGCGAACGGTACAACGTCAACAACCGCATCGCGGCCTATATTCTCGCCATCGATCGTGTGGCTTTTACCTTGAAACTGCGCGGCATCTATGCCTAGTGGGCTGTCCCACTGGCGCCGTAAGGTAGTGCCGGTGGCGGACCGCATCTCGCTAGTGACGAGGATCACGGCAGGTCGACGAAGCTTCGGGTAAGTGATAGCGGAGGGCTTGGCCGTGATAACTCGTAGGACGGTCAAAGGAGTGACCAGAACCGGTCGCCGTCATGGTGCTAAGCGGTTACGGAAAGGTGAAAACCGGCAGAACCCACCCCGGAGCTCAGCCTCCGCCCCGTTTGGGTCTGGCAAGGGAGCGGGCAAAAGGCGGTCTTCAAAATATACGAACGAACCCGTCAAGCTATTGATAATAAAGGAAGGCAATTTTTCGACCCTCTGCGATCCCGTCAGGCCGCTGAAAAGAAATGAGTTACGAGATTTATCCCGTCAACCTGCTGAAAAATAAGGCTAAAGGCGGTTTCGGGAAGCTGGAAACATCGGCGGAGGCCTAATGAGGCGCTGGCTTACTAACTCAATGAGTGGGACAGGGCACTAGCAGGCCGCGAGTGGCCATGGCCGCCTTGCGCCTTGCGCCCAGCGGCGAGGGGCTGTTGTCTAGGGAGATCGGGTGAGCGGCGACCGCGGACAGACAACCCATGACCAGAACTGAAGACGAACTGCGGCGGGAGATTATTGAAATCGGGCGCTGGGTGCACGAACGTGGCTACGTGGCGGGTTACGACGGCAACATCTCGGCGCGGCTCGACAACCATCGCATCCTCTCCACGCCCACCACCATCAGCAAGGGAATGATGGCCGTCGATGACCTGGTGATCTGCGATTACGAGGGTAAGAAAATCAGCGGACGGCGCAACGTGACCAGCGAGATCGCCATGCACTTGCTGATCTACAAGCGGCGCCCGGATGCCCAGGCCGTGGTCCACGCGCATCCGCCCACGGCCACGGGCTACGCGGCCGCGGGAATTCCGCTGAACAAGGCGCTGGTCTCCGAAGTGGTCCTGAGCTTCGGCTGCATTCCGCTGGCCGCTTACGGCACTCCCGGGACTCCCGAGTTGAGCGAGGCGTTGCTGCCGCTGATCAGCAAGTACGACGCGGTGCTGATGGCGAACCACGGAGTGGTGACGTGCGCTCCCGACTTGATGCGAGCCTATTTCAGGATGGAAACGGTGGAGCATTTCGCGAAAATCTCGCTGGTCACCGAACTGCTGGGACGCCAGGTCTTGCTCTCGGATGCCGAAGTAGATAAACTGCTCAGCGCGCGAGCCAGCTACTTTGGTCCGGGAACTCCGCCGGTCACGCGCGGCCTGACATGCCCGGTCACGGAAAGCGGCCTGCAGCCGGGAGGCGGAATGGCCGCCGCGGCCCTGCCGCCTGGGGAGGATCGCTTCTGGGTGTCGCGGCAGGAACTGGAAAGCATGGTGAGTGAAGCATTAGAAGCGAGCCGAAGGTCCAGTGCGCAAGGTCGGAAACTCTAGGATGGGGCGCGGAGGTTACTGATGGGTGAAGCTCTGGGCATGATCGAAACGCGGGGCTTGGTGGCCATGATTGAGGCCTCCGACGCTATGGTCAAAGCCGCAAAAGTGACGCTGGTGGGCTGGGAGAAGATCGGATCCGGTTACGTCACGGCCCTGGTGCGTGGCGACGTGGCCGCGGTGAAGGCGGCCACCGACGCGGGGGCGGCGGCGGCCCGCCGCGTGGGCGAGTTGATTGCGGTACACGTCATTCCGCGCCCGCATCCGAGCCTGGAAGATACGCTGCCGATCGGTAAGTCGAACGGGACGTAGGTCCGAGGTGGGCGAGCCCATGCCCGCTCGCTGCGTCGGTTGCCGTTGGCCTCGCGCCAGCCTGGATCGCTGGTCTCCTCATGCTGCTTGCGAAAGTCGTCGGGACGGTCGTTGCAACCCGCAAGGATTCCCGCCTTGAGGGCAAGAAGCTCCTGATCGTCACACCCCTGAGCCCTGAAGAGGTCGAGGACCGGCCCGCCTCTCAGCCCGCCGGCAAAGCGGGGTACCTGGTGGCGGTGGATACGGTCAGCGCCGGCTTCCGCGAAACGGTGATTATCGTTCAGGGCAGTTCGGCCCGCATGGCGGCCACCTGCAAGGATTGCCCGGTGGACACGGCGATCGTGGGGATTGTGGATGCGGTCACCGTCAAGTAATCGGCCCGGCGAAGCCGGTTCCAAGGCGGTTTCCACAGGCGCATCCGTTTGACTTCTGGTCTTCGACATGTTTCTCGCCCGCGTCGTCGGCAACGTGGTTTCGACAGCGAAGAACGACTCGCTGACAGGCAAGAAGCTCCTGATTCTTCAACCCCTGGACGGCCAGGGCGGGGAGCGCGGCGCCAAGCTGATCGCGCTCGACAGCGTCGGCGCCGGCGCCGGCGAGAAGGTCTACTACTGCCGCGGGCGGGAGGCCAGTTTTTCCTGGTATCCGGACGAGGTACCCACTGACTCCACGATTGTTGGCATCGTTGACCTGGTGAATGTTCCGCGGCGTCCGGAAGCCCCCATTCGAGCCCAGGGGCCGAAGGGCGGAATGCGCCAGGCGGAAGCTGGAGCTGAGGAGAAGACCACTCCCCGGAGGCGTAGGAAGCGCAATAGATAGCCAAAGGGATGTGGCCAGCCTTCGCGCCTCCAGGTTCAAGCCTCGGGTGGCCACGTCCAGCGTCTCTTGGGCTGCTCGATTCCCCATGTTAATTGGCCGAGTTGTCGGTGACATCGTCGCCACCCAGAAGGCTCCCAGCCACGAAGGCCGGAAGATCCTGGTGGTTCGGCCACTCAATCTGGATGGCAGCGAGCGCGGCGATGAGCTTCTCGCGCTGGACGCCGTCGATGCCGGAGTGGGCGACCGTGTCCTGGTCGTGACCGAAGGCTGGAGCGCCATGAGCGCCGTCGGTCACGAGCACGCACCCATCGATATGGCGGTGGTTGGCGTGATCGACACGGTGACCCTGGCCGCCTAGCCTGATGTGGCGCGAAGGATGCGCTAACGGCAGTCTGAGGCTCGGAAAGCTGCAAGGGCGATGTTATATTTCCTCCATGTTGGCACCCTTGATCGCCGATTTGGGAGCATTCCATGCGATTATCCAGCCTGTGCAAGACCCTCTTGCCCGCCGTTCTTGCAGCCGCCTTGTGCTTCGGCGGCTTAACTCCGGCTCAAGGCCGGCCCGGCAGTACGAAATCCCAGAGCCCGGCCTGTCCGAACGACGACAGCCAGCTGACGTTGCCTCCGGGTTTCTGCGCTACCATCTTTGCAGACGGCATTGGTCACGCCCGGCACATGGTGGTGGGGCCGAGCGGAGTGGTTTACGTCAACACCTGGTCGGGGGCGTATTACGGTAACGCGACGCCCCATGCCGGTGGCTTTCTGGTGGCCCTGCGAGACAGCAAGGGTTCGGGAAAAGCCGACATCACGGAGCGCTTCGGCGAGACTGCCCAAAGCGGCGGAGCTGGCGGTGTCGGCATCGGTTTGTATAAGGGCTGGCTCTACGCGGAGATCAACGATCGCGTCGTGCGCTATTCTCTGTCGGCTGGCTCCATTGTGCCCCGGGACCCTCCACAGACAGTCGTCTCCGGATTGCCTCTGGGGGGCGACCATCCCATGCATCCTTTCATCATCGACGCCCAAGGATCCATGTACGTCGATGTCGCCACCGCGACCAACGCCTGCCAGTTTCAAAATCGAACACCCGGATCGCCGGGTGCGAACCCTTGTACCGAGCTTCGAACCCGGGGCGGTATCTGGCGTTACGATGCCAACAAGACGGACCAGCCGTTTTCACCAGCCGCACGCTTCGCGACCGGGATACGCAACGCGGAGGGTTTCGCTATCGATGACGCCGGGCGCATCTTTGTGACCCAACACGGACGCGACCAGCTTCATTCGAACTGGCCTGCTTTCTACCAGCCTGACCAGGAGGCCACCCTCCCGGCGGAAGAGCTGCTGCTCTTGAAGCGGGGCGGCGACTATGGCTGGCCCGAGTGCTACTACGACCCGTTTGTGCAAAAGCTGGTCCTGGCGCCGGAATACGGCGGTGACGGCAAGAAAGTGGGCGTCTGCGCGAATAAGATCCCTCCGACGGCCGCCTTTCCCGCCCACTGGGGTCCGAACGCCATGGTGTACTACGACAAGAAACAGTTCCCGGCCCGCTACCGGGGAGGCGTGTTCATCGCCTTTCACGGCTCCTGGAATCGGGCGCCTTATGCCCAAGGCGGCTACAACGTCGTGTATCAGCCGCTTTCGGGCGATCATGCCTCCGGCGGATGTGAGATATTTGCCGACGGCTTTGCCGGGGCGGTGAAGTCTCCGGACAAAGCCGAGCATCGTCCTACCGGCCTTGCTGTCGGACCGGACGGGTCGCTGTTCGTTTCCGACGATGTGAGTGGGCGGATCTATCGAATTGTCTATCGGGGTGGCGCGGAAGGAACGGCCGCCAAATTCACGCCTTGCCCCAATGCAGCGTCTCCGGCCGGCAAGATCCTTGAAGCGGCCGCCAAGCCGCCGGAGGGCACGCATCCGAACGCGGGCGCCGAGAATCTGCCTGTTCCTGAGGGAGCTACCCGCGCGATGATTGAGCTCGGGGATCGCATCTATCACGGTCAAGTGGGCGGAGCCACATGCGCCGCTTGCCACGGAGCTAACGGTGCGGGCTCGACGCTTGGTCCCGACCTCACCGACAAGAAGTGGCTGTGGAGCGACGGGAGTTATGCCGGTATCGCGCAGACGATCACCGAGGGCGTGACAAAACCCAAAGAGTATCGCAGCCCCATGCCGCCCATGGGCGGAGCACGGCTGACGCCGGATCAGGTGCGAGCCCTGGCGGCGTACGTCTGGGCGCTGAGCCATTAGGACCAAGATCCAGAGATCGCGGAGTCTAACGCTCTGCGCCATTCTTCTGCGCGTGGTCCTGCGAGCGTAGGGCCTGCACGGTCTGGTATTCGCGCTCCGCGTCTTGCTTGCGCCTCATCTGCTGGTAGACGCGCGCCAGGGTGTAGTGCGCTTCCAGGTCACCTGGGCTCTCGCTCAGCACGGTCTTCAGCTCGGTTTCCGCCCCGTCGAGATGGTTCCCGGCGAACAAGACGCGTGCGAGGCCATAGTGGGCCTGCGTGCCTTGCGGCCGCGTTTGGATCCCCTGGCGGAACAACGCCTCGGCCGCCGCCAGTTGTCCGTGCTCGAGCTCGATATCGCCGCCTAGCCAGTAAGCGTCGTAGAAGTCCGGGTCGACATCGATCTCCTTCCGGTACTCTCCAAGCGCCGCTTCGAGCTCGCCTTGGCTCTGGTAGGCGTAACCGAGATGGTAGTGAGCAAGAGGCAGCCGCGGCGAGAGCTGGATCGCCTTCTTGAACTGTTCGATCGCCGGCAGGGTACGGTTCAGGTTGTGATCGGCTCGACCCAGCAGCAGGTGCGCCTGCGCATTATCAGGGTCAAGGCGCACGCAGGCATCGAGCGCCGCCACCGCTTCGCCGTAGCTATTCTGGCTGAGTTCGAGGAGGGCAAGATTGTAATGGGCTTCCGGGTTCTTGGGATCGAGTTCGATCGAGCGCTTGAAAGCCTGGCGGGCCTGATCGGCCGCCTGTCTCTTAAAGAGAACGACGCCGAGCAATTGGTAGGCCTCGGCGGAGTTTGGATCGGCCGCCACCGCCTGGCGCGCTATCGACTCTGCGGCCTCCAGGTCGCTCTGCTCAAGATCGGCCCGAATCTCGGTTGCGTACCGGTCTTCCGAATTCTGCGCCCGGGCGGACAGGATCGTCCCCAGCCCGATCAGGCAGAATGCCCACACGGCAAGAGCAAGATTCTTCGTCGCCCTCGGCTCCTCAGAATGACGCGCCGCGCGAGATCCACAGACCGCTGGACCCACTGGGCGATCTTAAGGCCCCTTCCGGTATAGAGTCAATAATGGCCTGACGGCAATTCCAAATGATCCTGGTAACCTTTTCCTTTGTTGATCCCCGTTCAGCCTCACCAAGCCGCGCTATAATGCAGTGACCGGGCGGCGGCGCGCGAGCGCCGGGCGCAATCAAACACTCGGAGGAGAACATGAAGAAGTGCAATCGGGTTCGCGGGATCGTCTTGCTCGGTGTGGCGCTCGCCGTCGGGTCAGGGATTCTGGCGGCCCAGGGCGGATTCGAGGTCGTCACCGGCAAAGCCTTTGATTCCGCTTTTGTGAAAGACTTCTACCTGGAAGGCAACTCCATTCCCACCGAAAAGCGTAACGCCGCCCTCGTCAAGACGTCGGCCGGCGGTCGGGTGGAATTCGCCCTGCTCGATACCACCGGATACAGCTCGCAGATTCAGCAGAAGTACACCGGCATGATTATCAGTGAAGAGACCTTCTCGGCTGGCGGCGTGAAACTGGGCGTCGGGAGCTTCGGCTTCGGTACCAAACTCCCTCATCCCCCGAGCGACGCGGACGCTCAGGTGTATTTCTACGATCAGGCCGGGAACTCGCTGGGCGACTGCCCTGCCAAGAAGGACACCAGTCTCAAGTCCCCCAGACCTCTGCAGGTGATCGTGAGCGGCGGCAGCGCGCGTCTCTATCTGGGAGTCTACTGGATCGAGCTTCGGTAGCGGCTCCGGCTGCGGTCTCTTCAGCATTCCTGACAGGCAGGCGCCCGGCGCCACCAGGGTTCCGCAAGTCCGCTGCGTCCGGGCGTAAAGCCCAGCTGAAATGATATGATGAGCGCTCGGAGGTTTCATAGATGGAGCTCGCTCAATTCAAGAATGAGCCTTTAAGTGATTTCAAGAACAATCCGGAACATTACCGGATAATGAAAGAAGCCGTGGACCAGGTCCGGGGAGAGCTGGGCCGCGAATATCCAATAGTGATCGATGGCGAAAGGATTAAGACTTCGGACAAGCTGACGTCCTACAATCCCGCCCAGAGAGACGAGGTGGTTGGTACCTTTTCGAAAGCCTCTCAGGAACTCGCTGAGCGGGCCCTTCAAAGCGCCGAGAGCGCCTTCAAGACCTGGAGCCGTACTCCCGCCGTCCACCGCGTCCGGCTCCTGATCGACACTGCCCGGCTGCTGCGCGAATGCAAGTACTACCACTGCGCTTGGCTGGTTTTCGAAGTCGGAAAGTCGTGGGCGGAGGCCGACGCCGACGTGGCCGAGGCGATCGACTTCTGTGAGTACTACGCCCGGGAGATGCTGCGCCTTGATCAGCCACCGCCCTTGACGCCGGTGCCGGGAGAAAAGAATTACCTTCGCTATATCCCCCTCGGGGTTGGAGTCGTCATCCCGCCCTGGAATTTCCCAATGGCCATTCTGGCCGGGATGACCTCAGCCTCGATCGTGGCCGGAAACACGGTGGTGCTCAAGCCGTCGAGCGACTCGCCCACGATCGGTTACAAGTTTTTCGAGGTATTGGAGCAAGCCGGTCTGCCACCGGGGGTGGTGAACTTTCTGCCTGGATCGGGAGCGACGGTGGGCGACTATCTGGTGGGGCATCTGCGTACGCGCTACGTGGCTTTTACGGGTTCAAAGGAAGTCGGACTCCACATCAACGAGCTGGCTGCCAAGCATCAGCCGGGTCAGATTTGGGTGAAGCGGGTGGTGGCGGAGATGGGCGGTAAGGACTCGATTGTGGTCGACAGCGAGACCGACGTCGATGCGGCGGTGGACGGCGTTACCGCCGCGGCCTTCGGTTTTCAGGGGCAGAAGTGTTCTGCCTGCTCGCGCGCCATCGTGGTCGAAAGTGTCTATGATGCGTTCCTCGACAAGCTCAAGGAGCGGGTGGAAAGGATCAAAGTGGGGCCGCCCGCCGAGCCGGAGACCTACATGGGCCCGGTGATCAATGCTGCCGCCGAGAAGTCGATCCTGGGGTATATCGAGACCGGCAAGAAGGAGGGGCGGCTGATCACCGGCGGGCGCACCACTTCGAGTTCGGGATACTTCATCATGCCCACGGTGATTGCCGACGTTGCCCCAGACGCCAAGATCTCTCAAGAGGAGATCTTTGGGCCTGTGCTGGCTGTGATCAAGGCCAAGGACTTTGACGAGGCCCTCGACATCGCCAACAACACCGAGTACGGCTTGACGGGCGCGGTTTACACCGGGAATCGCCACAAGCTTGAGAAGGCGGCGGAGTCGTTCCATGTCGGCAACCTCTACTTAAACCGCAAGTGCACCGGGGCGCAGGTGGGAGGACATCCTTTCGGGGGATTCAATATGTCGGGCACGGACTCAAAAGCTGGCGGTCCGGATTACCTGTTGCTCTTCACTCAGGCCAAGACCGTGGCCGAGCGACTCGGGGCCTGATTTGCTTGGGGGAGGGAAGCGCCAACTCTGAACGGGCGCTCACGAACGACGGGCGAAGATACGATGGGCGGCAAAGCCAAATCCAAGGCCGCCGAGCCCCAAAGCTGGCAGGGCCGGCTGAAGGTGGAGCTGGCGCGCCTGGAGGCTCGCAACCGGCAGGCCCGCTGGGTTAGCGTGGTGGCGCTGCTGGTGCTGCTGGCAGGCGCGGGAAGTATCTTCAGCCGGGCCAGTTTCTGGCTGCGGGACGCGGTAGAGATTAAGATTCCCCCGCCCGTTCTCTTTGTCGTTTTGGTCCTGATCATCGTTCTGGTGCTGTACCTGGTGCGGCGGGAGCTGGAGATTCGGAAACTGAGTCTGCTGGCGCTCGAGGAGCGGCTGGCGGCCGAAAGCGAGCGCTCGGCCGGCATGATCGATGCGGTCACCCACGTCTTCAACCGGCGGTTCCTTAGTGAGCTCCTGCAGGGAGAGATCGCACGCGCCGAGCGGAACGACAAACCGCTGACCTTGGTCATGTGCGACATCAACCAGTTCAAGGACATCAATGACCGCTACGGTCACCCGGTGGGCGACGAGGTTCTGATGGAGACGGCGAGCCTGCTGAAATCCTGTGTGCGCGGGTCAGACTACGTGGTGCGGTACGGGGGAGATGAGTTTCTGCTCATTCTCTCCGAGACCGAGGAGTCAGGCGCCCGCGCCGTCTTGGCTCGAGTCCGCGACAAGCTCGGGGAATGGGACCGGCTGACTACCCTGGACGTCTCCCTGAGCTTGGGCCTCTACGTCCATCACAGCGGCCAGAGCGCCGAGCAGGACATCGCCGGAGTGGACGCCCGCATGTATGCTGACAAGCAGACTGTCCGCGCGAGCAGCAGCAGGAAGTAGAGCCCTGGCCGGTCGAGCGACCCTTCCTTGCCTTCCAGCGTAGCGGCCCGGTGGCGCGTCGGCATGTCACCCTGTGTAGTGGCTCACACCCTCCTTTCGAGCCTCGCCTTCACACCGTCTTCTTACCCTTTCTCTTGGCCCACCACTTCCTCTTCGCCTCTGAAATCTTCTGCCGGGCCTCAGCGCTCATCGTGCGGCGCCCTCGCTTTCTGCTCCTCCGCGGGCCTGCGACGGCACTCTCCGTTATGGCACTGCCTTCGAGAGCGCTGATCGCCTTCTCGAGGCGGTCTCGTTCCGCTCTCAGAGCGCTCAGGATCTTGTCAAGTGTCAAAGGACGACTCCTCTCATCGTTGGGTCATCTGCCTGCCCGTGTCGCGAAAACGGGCAGCGAAAAAGTATATCATTGTTGGGCTTGAGGTTGCCGATCGGCCGGCCAGCGGCCCCCAGGCGGCGGGCACGCGCAAGCCTGACAGGTAAGATCGGGAGCGCGTCAGGAGCTTCTACTCCATTCGCAGAGCGCTAAGCGGATCGAGGCTCGCGGCGCGGCGCGCAGGGATGTAACCGGCCACGAGCGCGATCGCCAGCAGCAGAGTGCCGACGGTGAAGAAGGTGAGGGGGTCGGTGGGTGTGACGCCGTACAGGAAAGTGACGAGCATTCTCGTGACGGCGAGAGCGATTCCCAAGCCGACGACCAGTCCGATCGAGGCGAGCTTGAGGCTCTGGCCGAGCACCAGCCTGAAGATGCTTCGCCGCGAAGCGCCCAAAGCTATCCGCATGCCGATTTCGAAGGTTCGCCGTGCGGTGGAATACGAGACCACTCCGTAGGTTCCCACGGCGGCCAGCAGCAGAGCCGCGAGGGCGAAGCAGAGAAACAGCCACATCATGGAGCGCGGCTGCGAGGTTGAGGTGGAGACCACCTCCGCCATCGTCTGGACTTCGCTCACGGGAACGTTCGGATTGAGCTCGCGCACCAGGTCGCGAATTCGATCCGCGACCGCCGTCGGGTCAGAGTCGGTCCGCACCAGGAGGGTCATGGAAGTAGGGAGTTGCCCGTTGTTGCCCACCGCCTGCGGGTAAGGCATATAGACGGCGCCCTTCAGGTCCGCCGGGGCGTGATTGGCGAGATCGTACTGGCGGACGTCAGCTGCCACGCCGACCACGGTCCTCCAGGGCGCGTCGGCCCAAAGTGGGCGGATGTGCCTGCCGATGGGATCTTGGCCCGGCCAAAATCTCCGGGCCGTGGCCGCACTCAGCACACCACCGGGGCCGATCTCTCGCTGTCCGAATCCGCGAATCCGCGGCCTTCCAGAATAGGGATGCGCATCACCCGGAAATAGTCGGGCGTCACCGCCCCCGCCCAGAGCAGGTACCCGCCTCCTTCGGCGGGCACGATTCGATGAGCTTCGACCTCGACGGGAACGGATGGGGTCTCGCCGCTCAATGGCAGGGTGTTGACGGCGGCCACAACGGAAACGCCGCTGAGGCCCTGCGCTCGCCGCAGCAACTCCTGGTACAGAACCACGCAGGCGGCCCGCTCCCGGCATACCTTCTGGTCTGGGGTGATGCGTGCCGTCAGTACGTGCTCGGAGCTGAAGCCCGGATTCACCTGCGCCAGTTTCCACAGGCTCTTGATGAGGAGGCCTGCACTGACGGTCAGGAGGGCAGCCAAGGCCACCTCACCCGCGATCAGAGCGCTGCGCAGCCGAAGGTTGAAGCTCCCGGTCGAGGACCGTCCCCCGGTCTTAAGAGAGGTGGCCAGGTCCAGCTTGGAGGTACGGAGAGCCGGAATGAGGCCGAAAGCAAAACCGGCAAGCGTCGCCACCACCGTCATCAGGGTGGAGGTACGCCAATCGAGTTCGGTCCCGGCCAGGTGAAGCGCTTCTTGGGGCAGTAGCAGCTTAAGGTCCGAGAGGCTCGCCGATGCCAGGAACAGTCCGAGCCCGGCGCCCGCCAGGGCGAGTACTGCACTCTCGGTGAGCACTTGCCGGATCATTCGGCCGCGGCTGGCTCCCAGGGCTGCTCGAACCGCCATCTCCTTTTCCCGAGTGCTGGCGCGCGAAAGGAGCAGGCCCGCCACGTTAGCGCAGGCGATCAGCAGCACGAGGCCCACCGCAAACTGGAGCACCATCAACTTGCTTCGGAAATCCCGGGTGAGATCCTGCTGCAGCGGCAGTACCGTGGCATCGGCGTTCCAACTAAGGAACATCACGTAGGGAAAGAGCGGAAGTATTTGCGCAATCAAGGGACGGATCTCGCCCCGCGCCTCCGGGAGCGTAAATCCGGGGCGCAACCTCGCTACCAAAGGCATAAAGCCGGTATTCCAGGTGTTGAAGGAATCGCGCGGATCGATATGCAACGGCATCCAGACTTGCACCTGAAAGGACGGGAACCCGAAGCCGGGCGGCATGACGCCCACCACCTGCCGGTCGACGCCATCGATCGTGATCCATCGTCCGACGATACCCGGATCGCCGCCGAATTTTGTCTGCCAGAGCGCGTGACTTAGCATGACGATGCGGTCCTGGCCAGGCTGATCTTCTCCCGGGCGAATGGCGCGGCCCAACTCGGGCGCCGACTGCAGCACAAAGAAGAGGTTTGACGAGACCGTGCTTCCCACCAGTTGCATCGCTTCGCCCTGGCGCGTCAGGTTGAACTCGGAATCGCCGGTAAACGCCGCCACTTCCATCGTCTGGGTCCGCTGTTGTAGCGCCACGAGAGCCCCTTGAGGGTAGTAGCCGGTGACACGGACCAAGCGCTCTGACTCTGGATAAGGCAGCGGCCTGATCAGGGCCTCGTTCACCAGGCTGAATATGGCGGCATTGCCGCCGATTCCGAGCGCCAGCGACAGCACGGCCAGGGCCGAGAATCCCGGGTCCCTTCTTAGCATCCGTACGGCATAACGGAGGTCTTTCGCCAGGGTCTCGAAGAATGCCATGCCTTGCATCGCGGCCATTTCCTCTCCAGTTAGACCAGATCAGGTGCCCAATTGACTTGAGCAAGTTCTTTACCAGAGCTTCCCCCTCGCGAAGCCCTTGAGCTGAATAGGGAAAGCCACAGGTTCGGAACATCGAAGTCTCTCGACCTGACCGCTTGCGCGACGCGAGCGTTCGGGACCGAACACCTTTCGGTGGGCTTAGTGAATAGGGATCGGGGTTAGATCTGTTCGACCCAGGCATCGCCGAGCTAGCCGCGGGCCAGGCCTGAAACGAGTGAAGGCGCGGCCCGGTTCCCGCGAGGACGCGCGACGTTGGCGGTCCTCACGGTCACGAGCAGGCATCGATGGCCCGCTCCAGAGCCTGTTCCAGCTTTTGGGCCTGCTCCCGGGCGCGCGGCAGATCGTGCTCCGCCAGGGCCTCGCGCAGGCCGGGCAGGGTCTCGGCTTCGTAGCTGGGTAACGGCGCGTAGATCAGGTGGCGGAACCAGGGCCGGCCGGGGATTCCCTCGGGGTCAGTGAGAGCCCGCTCCTCGGCTGCGAGGCAGGCATTGACCTGGGCGGCAGCGTTCGGCGCGCCTGGAGGGTTCGGCACCGATCGCCAGGCCTCCAGACGAGCCGTCACCACGGAGGTGGTTTGACGCCAGCGCCAGCAGCGCTCGAGCAGCGGCGGGATCGTTTCGGCAGCGAAGGCGGACGGTGCAGACGACTGCAGGCTGGTCAGGTAGGCCTCGACTTCGGCCGCGTAGGCCGAATAGTCCAAAGGCTCGAGATCGGCGTCGGCGAAGCGCAGCGCCAGAATTCCCCACAGGCGGGCCATGGCCGCGTGGTAGTGAAAGCCGGGATCGCCGTACCTCTTCATCCAGTCGAAATCGTCGTAGAGCGAGTGATAGACCCCATAAGGTCCATCGAACGACAGGTCAGCTGAGGGAACGCCGTCGTGCTGGAGGAAGACCATGAAATCCGAGCCGCCGCCCAGGATGCCGAAGGGAACTCCGCCGCCGCTAGCGCCGGGAACCGAGTAGTTGCGGACGTTGAGCGTCCGCTTCTCGGCGGTCCAGCGATCATAGAGGGTCTGGCCGGTAGCGGGATCGCGGACTGCTTGGGCGGCTTCGATGGCGGCGGGCATGAGCGACGGCACGAGGCTGACGGCAAGATGGCCTCCGCTGGTGGCGGAGTCCACGTTCAAGCACACCACTGCGTTCTTCTTCAGTTCATCCTCGAACTGCTCTCCCCACTCCGTCGAGCCGGTCAGGGTGTACTCCTCCGCATCCCAGCTTCCGAGTAGCAGCGTGCGCCGCGGCCGAAACCCCTGGCGCAGAAGCTGGCCCAGGACGCGCGCCGTCTCGAGTAAGGTGGCCGTCCCGCTGGCTGGATCGACAGCGCCGTACACCCAGGCGTCGTGGTGGTTCGAGAGGAGGACCAGCTTGTCGGGATCCTCGCTGCCTCGAATCTTGCCGATCACATCCCAGATCGGCGTGACGTGATTCTCCATCGAGAGGGCCAGGTGCACGTGCGCGGCGCCGTCTCCGGTGTGATAGGCGAACGGCAACCCGCCCTGCCAGGATGCCGGCGCCTCGGGCCCCCGGAGACGGCTCAAGATCTCGCCGGCATCCGAGGCCGACAGCGGCACCATGGGTATCCTGGGAAGAATGCGCGACTCGCCTTCTGGGATGCGGCGCGCTCCTTCGGTCGATGGCCAACCGGGCGTCAGCGGGTCGCCGGGTACGAGGAAGTCGTACACCACCGAGCCGCGCTGGAAGTGCCCGAGCGGTCCCCACGGGCCTTGGGGATAAACGGCGCCCTGCGAGGCCCCGTCCTCCGCGGGGTCGGAATAGATCAGCAGCCCGGCGACGCCTCGCTTTTCCGCTTCGAGGCTCTTGCCGCCACGATAGCCGTGAAAATAGCGCACCAGCACGACCCGGCCGCGGACTCCGATCCCGGCCTGCGCCAGCCGGTCGTAGTCCTCGGCGTTGCCGTAGTTGGCGTAGACCACTGGCGCGGTGATCTCCGCCGAGGGCGAGTAGGCGTTCCAGGGAAGGCGGGCCAGAGGATCGGCGACTTGCGTCGCCTTGTCGCCCCGGATCGGCGGCTCGGGATGGGCGAGGGTCACCTGCTCCGGCGCGATGAGTTGCAGGCTCACGCTCTTGGGATAGGACAGGAGTACCTTGTACTCGACCACCTCGGTTTCGATCCCATCGCGGCGAAACTGGTCAGCGATGAACTCTGTCAGCCGACGGTCGCCGGGCGTGCCGGCCAGGTGAGGCTCGGCCGTGCACCGGCGCAGGAAGCGTCCGCACTGCCGGCGACTCGCCAGCTTTTGATAGAGCGCCTCCCACCGGCGCTCGATCTCAAAGCTACCAGGGCTGAATCCGAGCGGCACGTCGGGCTTTCCAACGGGCGCAGTTTGTTGGCTGGCCTCTGTGCGGCCCGGGCTGCCGGCCCTTAAGAGTAGGAAGGCCGACAAGGCCATTCGTACGATGCAGAGGAATCGCGAGCGTAGGTTCGGCACTTGGACTCCGGGCGGCGATTGAAGGGCCTGATCGGCGGCGGGACGGCCTCGTCAAGTTGAGAAACGCCAGTTCGTCCCTGGCGTCAGGACGGGGCGCGTTTCCCGTCCCAGCGAACTGGCTCTTGCCTTCTGGCTGAATCGGATCACAATGGTTCGGCGGGATCGGAGCGGAGGGCGATCGAACATGGTTGGGAACGGCAAGATTGCAATTGTAACGGGCGCCGGCAGCGGCATCGGACGCGCCGTCAGCCTGACGTTGCACGCGGCCGGATACTCGGTGGTGCTGGCCGGGCGCCGGGCGGCACGACTCGAAGAGACGGTTACCCAGGCCGAGCCGGGCGGCGGCCGGATGCTGGTGGTGCCCGCAGACGTCAGTAACCCGGAGAGCGTCCGCGAGCTGTTCGCGACAACCAAGGATGCCTTCGGCCGGCTGGATCTCCTGTTCAACAACGCCGGCCGCGGCGCGCCTGCCATTCCCATGGAGGATCTGACCTACGAGCAGTGGAGCGTGGTAGTGGGCGTCAACCTGACGGGCGCCTTTCTGTGCGCCCAGGAAGCGATCCGGATCATGAAAGCGCAGGATCCGCGCGGCGGGCGTATCATCAACAACGGCTCGATCTCGGCTCACACCCCCCGGCCGAATTCGGCGCCTTACACCGCCACCAAGCACGCCCTCACCGGACTCACCAAGTGCATTTCGCTCGACGGCCGCCAGTACGACATCGCCTGCGGGCAGATCGACGTCGGGAACGCCGCCACCGAAATGACCAAGAGGATGACTGCCGGCGTGCCGCAAGCCAGCGGCGTCCGAATGCCGGAGCCGCAGATGGACGTGCAGCACGTAGCCGATGCCGTCCTCTACATGGCCAACCTTCCTCTGGAGGCCAATGTGCAGTTCATGACCGTGATGGCCAGCAAGATGCCGTTTATCGGGCGAGGCTAAGCCCGCAGCGTCCCTGACCGGGTGCTGTCCTGCTTTCGCCGCGCCTTTCCGTCTGTTGCCATCACGCGCGACCTTGGAGTCTTGGCGATGAAGAGAACCGTTTTGTTGCTCTGTCTGCTCGGGCTGGCTGCGGGAACGCTTCGGGCCGCGGACGAATATCCATTGGGTCCCGACTCCCAGCGCCAGCCGGGCGTTCCTCAAGGAGCGATCACCCATGACACCTGGACCAGCCGGATCTTTCCCGGCTCGGTCCGCGACTACTGGGTCTACGTGCCCGCCCAGTACACCCCTGACAAGCCGGCCTGCGTCATGGTGTTCCAGGACGGCGAGATGTTCATGAAAGAGGACGGCCGGGCGCGTGTCCCCATCGTGTTCGACAACCTGATCGCCAAGCACGAGATGCCTGTGACCATCGCGGTGTTCATCAACCCCGGAGTGTTGAAGGCGGCCTCGCCCGATCAGCAAGCGCGGTTCAACCGTAGCTTCGAATACGACGCCTTGGGGGACCGTTACGCGCGCTTTCTGCTGGAAGAGATGCTCCCCGCCGTGGCCAGGCGCTACAACCTCTCGGCGCGCCCGGATGACCGCGCCATCGCGGGCCTCAGTTCGGGCGGCATCTGCGCTTTCACGGTCGCCTGGAACCGGCCCGACGCCTTTCATCGCGTGCTCAGTTTTATCGGCAGCTTCGCCGACCTGCGGGGCGGCGATATCTACCCGGCGCTGATTCGCAAGACTGAGCCCAAGCCGCTGCGCGTCTTTCTGCAAGATGGCGATCATGACCTCAATCTCTTCGCGGGCGATTGGTGGCTCGCCAATCAGTCCATGGAGTCGGCGCTCCAGTATGCCGGCTACGAAGTCAAATTTGTGACGGGAGACAAGAACCACGATATGGAGCAGGGCGGCGCCATCCTGCCCGACGCCCTGCGCTGGTTGTGGCGCGACTATCCGCAGCCGGTGGCCAAGCCGGCGCCGGATCAGAGCGGCGACCAGCGGGTTGCGATCCTCGATCCGGCACACGAGTGGGAACTGGTGTTCGGAGGGGCCGGCGGTTCTGTCGGTTCCGCCCAGCCGGCGCCGTCCGCCGCCAGTCTGGCGGTCGATGCGCGGGGCGACGTCTTCTTCAGCGAAGCGGACCGGATCATGGAGGCTGACGCGGCCGGGAAGGTCTCGACTTTCCAGCAGAACGCCGGAGCGCCTCGTGGCCTGGCCTTCGGGGCGGACGGTCAGCTCTATGCCTGTGATGGCAAGCCGCACTCCATCGCTTCGTACGGGCCGAATCGCGAGAAACGGGTTTGGGCGGCGGGCGTCGATTGTCAGGATCTCGCCGTTACCAAGGATGGCGGAATCTACTTCACCGCACCTTCCGCGTCCCATGACAGCCGCGTCCGGTATGTCAGCTCCGACGGCACGCGGCGCGACCTTCCGCCGGAGGCGGGTACCATGCCCGAGGGAATCCGGCTGTCCCCGGATCAAGCGCTTCTTTACCTCAGCGATCCAGCCCGCCGATGGATCACGTCGGCGCAGGTCTTGGAGCATGGCGCCGTCACCAACACCGAGCCCTTCTACCGTCTGGAGACGATCGAGGAGTCTGCCAGCGGCGCGGCCGGAATGACCGTCGACAGCCTTGGCTACCTCTACGTGACCACCCATCTTGGTATCCAGGTCTGCGATCAACCCGGCCGCGTGGTCGCGATCCTCAACCCTCCCGGTCCTGACCCGATGTCAGGCATTGCCTTCGGGGGTCCTGATCTTCAGGACCTGTACGTGGCGGCGGGCGGCAAGCTCTTCAAACGGCACCTGCTACGAAAAGGCGTCCAGCCCTGGGCGGTGCAAAAGCCGCCAGTCCCGCGCTTGTAAGCCGGCGGCTACCCGGGCCAGCGCACCCGTCCCCCACCGGCCACGGTCAGACGGTGCGGAGATAATCAAAATCACAGCCTTCATGCGCCTGCAGAACGTGCTCCAGGAACATTCTCCCGTAGCCGCGGACGTAATGAGGCGCCGGAGGACGCCACTCGCTCAGGCGCGACTTGATTTCCGCCTCGGGAACGCACAGTTCCAGCCGGCGCCCCGGCACATCGAGTTCGATGGTGTCTCCGCTGCGCACGCCGGCCAGCGGTCCGCCCACCGCCGATTCGGGCGAGACGTGCAGCACCACCGTACCGTAGGCGGTGCCGCTCATACGGGCGTCGCTTAAACGCACGACGTCGCGGACGCCCGCCTCCAACAGTTTCTTGGGAATCGGCAGGTCGCCCCATTCCGGCATCCCCGGAGCTCCCTTGGGGCCGCCGTTCTTCATGACCAGGATCGAGTTCTCATCCACCTCAAGATCCGGATCGTCGACGCGCGCCATCAGGTCATCGAAGCTCTCGAACACCACGGCCCGGCCCCGGTGCTGCAGCAGGTGGGGTGAGGCGGCCGTCTGTTTCAGCACAGCGCCGTGCGGCGCCAGATTCCCCTTGAGGACCACCGTGCCTCCCTCGGGTTTCAAGGGGTCCTGGAGCGTGCGGATGACCTCGCGATTGAAACACTCGGCGCCCGCCACTTCCTCCCCGATGCTCCTGCCGCTGACGGTGAGCGCCCCGCGATGCAGCAGCGCCCCAAGTTCTTTCATTACCGCCGGCAGGCCGCCGGCATAGAACATGTCCTCCATCAGGAAGGCGCCCGAAGGCCTCACATTCGTGATGAAGGGCGTGGTGCGCGAGATCTCGTCGAAGAGCTCCAAGGGCAGGTTGATCCCCACCCGTCCGGCGATCGCCACCAGGTGAATAATGGCGTTGGTCGACCCGCCGATCGCCATGTTGACCCGAATGGCGTTCTCGAAGGCCTGGCGCGTGAGCACCTCGGAGGGACGCGGCCCCTCGCGCGCCATGGCTACAGCCCGGCGCCCGCTCTCTTCGGCGATGGCCAGGCGGCGCGAATCGGCGGCCGGAATGTTGGCGCATCCGCTGAGCGTCATCCCCAGCGCCTCCACCACGCTGGTCATGGTGGAAGCCGTGCCCATCACCATGCAGTGGCCGGCGCTGCGGCTGATGCAGCTCTCCACCTCGCACCACTCTTCGTCGCTCAGGCGTCCGGCCCGCTTTTCCGCGAAGAGCTTGCGGGTGTCCGTGCCGGAGCCGAGCGCCTGGCCGTGGAACATGCCGCGCAGCATGGGACCGCCCGGCACCATGATGGCGGGCACGTCGGCGCTGGCCGCGCCCATCAACTGCGCCGGAGTGGTCTTGTCGCAGCCGCATAACAGCACGACTGCGTCGAGCGGATAGGCGTGGATACACTCTTCCACATCCATGGCCATGAGGTTGCGATAGAGCATGGTGGTGGGCCGCATCAGCACTTCGCCCAGCGAGATGGTGGGAAACTCGAGCGGAAAGCCGCCGGCCGCCCACACCCCGCGCTTCACGGCCTCGGCCACCTGGCGCAAGTGGGCGTTGCAGGTGGTGAGCTCGCTCCAGGAATTGCAGACCCCGACCACCGGCCGGCCGTCGAAGGCGCCGCTGGTAAACCCTTCAGCCCGTAAGTAAGCGCGGCTCGACATGCTGTGGAGCGTGTCGGAGCCGAACCACTCGCGGCTGCGGAGTGTTTTGCTGCCTACGGATGTAGGCTCATTGGACATGAAAGAAGCTCCTTTCTGTTTTTTGGCATCTGAGTTCAGTCTGCCCGGCAGGCATTGCTCGGGAGCCAGAAACGTACAGCGTCGACACCCTCATCGCCCCTGCTTCGGCGCCTGGGCGTAGACTGCGCTCCGCCAATAGGCCTGATGGCCGATGTAGTCGTCGTCGGGCAGATTGGCGACGATCAGCCGGCGCACTTCCAGCGCGTCGATCGGACCTTGCATCTTGTAAACCACCTCGCCGTCCGGCCGGATCAACATGGTGTAGGGTACGGCGGCGTTCCATCCCGGATCGAAAGCGGCCATCAGCCCGTAAAGATCGGTCGAGCCGAAGAGCAGGTTCGCATTGGTGGCGTATTGCTTCTTGAGGGCGGGCAGCACACCCGGCCGTTCGTCGGGATAGTTGGTGCTTACCATCGTCAGCTCAAAGGGACGGTGCCGGTACATGCGGTACATGGTCTCGATCTCGGGAAACTCCTCCACGCAAGGTCCACACCAGGTGGCCCAGAAGTCCACCAACAAGAGCTTGCCAGTGGGATTCTTGCGCAGCGCTTTCAGGTCGTCGGCGCCGGCCAGCTTGACCGTCACCGGCTCGGCTTCAATGCGCGCCATCTCCTCCTCGCGTCCCTTGGACTTGTACATCCATTTAGTAGAGCACCCCACCGAGGGTGTCCGCGGCTCCGCCACCGGCTGGCCCGCGAGCAGCGCGTCGATGGCGTCCCGCGCGTCGCGCCGAGTCACGTACTGCTCGCGCGGATTGTTGTCCACTCGGCCCTCGTAACGCAGCTTGCGCTCAGAATCAAAGATGAAGAGGTGGGGCGTGGCGGTGGGTCCGTAGGCGCGCGCTACCTTTTGGGTCTCGCCGTCGTAAAGGTAGGGAAAATTGAACTGGCGGAACTGGGCCCGAATCTTCATCTCCGCAAAAGAATCACTGACATCCGTGTAGCCGAGCTCGTCCAGGCGGATGGCGTCGGGATTGTTGGGCTCGATGGCGATGAAGGCTACGCCGCGGTCTTGGTAGTCGGAGACCAGTTGCTTGATGCGGGTCTCGTACATCTGCGCGGTCGGGCAATGGTTACAGGTGAAGATGATCACCAGGACCTTGGCGGAAGCGTAGTCCTTGAGGCAATGGGTCTGGTCGTCGATGCCGGGCAGGCAGAAGTCAGGCGGCGGGGAGCCGATCGGCAGGACCGGCGGCTCGTCGGCAGACTGGGCAGGGGTCGGCGCTAGCGCCCCCAGCACAAGGAGAAGCCAGACCAGGCCCCGCAGGGCCCTCATAATCCACCCCTGGCTGCTGGCAGAGGCGCGCTTATTGGGGTTGATTCTGGCCATTTGGGCTTCATGATTGACCCATTTTCGATCGCCAACTTTATGTCTGACCTCCTTTTCAACAAGATCGCGGGTTCGTTTCCCAACAAAAGGCGCCCCTGCTGGCGCGCGCCAAGATTGGGGCCTCTAGGCGCGCACCGCCCCGATACGCCGGATCAGGTCCTGCTGCTCCCCGATGCTCTCCGCGCCGATCGTAAAAGCATCCAGCACCCCGAGCGAGAGAGCGAACTTGAGCGCCTCGTCGACCCGGTTCCGCATGTCGCCCTGACCCAGGATCTTCATGCCGATCACGGCCTTGCCGAAGCTCTTCATCTGGCGCAGGACGCCTGCCACCGTCGCGGGTTCGGCGTCCATGTGCGACTCGATGGGGTTGATTCGAGCCAAGTCGACCTCGACCCAGGGGGAGGCGGCAGCGGCGCGCAAGGCGCCGAGGGTGTGGCAGGAGCAGCCGTGAGCGCGGATGATCCCCTTCTGCTTGGCCTCCGAAAGCACGTCCATGACGCTCGCGTAGCGCTGCGGCCAGTCGTCCTCGGTGAGGCAGTGCATCAGGACAATGTCCAGGTACTCGGTCTTGAGTTCCTTGCGGAAGCGGTCCAGATCGGCCCGCATGCCGGCGGGGTCGCGCGAAAAGGACTTGGTCAGCACCGTGACCTTGTCCCGGGGGACGCGCTTCAGCGCTTCAGCCACGTGCGGATGGCTGCCATAAGCGTCGGCAGTGTCGAAGAAACGCAGCCCCTGGTCGTAACCGTGCAGCAGCAGCGCCGAGAGGCCGTCGATACCGAGAGCGGTCTGATGCGAATGATGGCCAGACCCAACCGTTCCCGTGCCCATGGCCAGACGGCTGGTCTTGATCCCCGTTTTGCCCAGTTCGACGGTGTCACTGGCACTGAGGGTCGTGCCCGCTGCGACCGCCGAGAGCAAGGGAGAGGCGAAAGTGGTCGAGTTCCCGCCGGGCGCGCCCGTGGCCCAGGCCGTTCCCAGAACGCCTGCCGTGCGAGCCAAAAAGTCTCTGCGCTTCATGGGGATCCTCCTTGCGCCGCCTGCGGATTCCCTTCGAGCCGCCGTCCCGAGCCCGCGCCTCGCGCCCCAGTCTTCGGCTCATGGTGGAAAGTACCATAGGCGGGAGAGGCACGCAATCGCTGGGAACCTGAGGGGACGAACGCTAAATCGAGCTGTCGAAAGATGGTGCTCGTTATGGGAAGCGACCTTGTCGAATTCGGCTTGAGGGTTCGAACGCCTGTTTCGCTGTGGACGAACTGGCGGTGGCCATCAGTGTCATGGTGCAGACGAACCTGATAGAAACGACCACGGGCAGCCAACGCCCGGATTCAACGGTCTCCTGTCGGGACGATTCCGGCATTCTCGACCATGAGGATCACGGTGCGCTGGGGTGCTCGCGTGCGGTGCAGCACGCCTTTTGACACGACAAATCCCTGCCTGGGAGACAGTTCGATCGTCCGGCCTTCGAGGTCAATCAGCAACGTGCCCTCCACGACATAAAAAAACTCGTCGTCCCGATCGTGCTTGTGCCAGTGATATTCGCCCTCGACCACTCCCAGGCGCACCACCGAAGCGTTCACCTGACAGAGCGTCTGGTTGTACCACTTGTGAGGAGCGGCATCCGCGAGCGCTTTCTCATCGATCACCTCCAGATGCGGGTATAAGACGTTCAGACGCGTATCATACGGATATTGGGGAAGGGCGCCCATGCTATCTCCTCGTGAGGTTCATGCTCGGATGAATTACTTGATGCCGATCACCATCGAGTCCGGGCCGACCAGGTGCTCGACCCGAGTTTCGCGGAAGCCGGCCTCTTTCATCCAGCCCATGCACTCGGCGCCCGTGTAATCGAAGCCGCCCGGAGTTTCAATGAGCATGTTGAGGCTCATCATCAGGCCAAAGGCGTTTTGCGACCGGTCGTCATCGATCACGGCATCGTACGCCACGACGGCGCCGCCCGGCGAGATGGCTTCATGGGCTTTGCGGAGCAGCATTTTCTTTTCGTCCAGGTTCCAGTCGTGCAGGATATGACCCATGGTGATGACGTCGGTCTGCGGTAGGGGGTCCTCAAAGAAACTTCCAGGCTGAAAACTCAAGCGTTCGCCAAGCCCATGCTGCTCCACGTACTCTTCGAAGATCGGCCCGACCTCGGCCAGATCGAAGCCGACCCCCCGTAGGTGGGGATTGGCGAGCGCGACTTGCACCGCCAGATCGCCCTGGGCCGTGCCGACATCGGCAAAAGTCCGATACTGGCTCCACGGAATCTTGCGCGCGATGGCAAGGTTAGCTCCACGGCTGATGCCGGTCATGGCCGCCAGGAATACCTTCAGCCTGGCCGGATCAGCGTAGAGCGCCTCAAAGGGCGACCCCGATGCATCGCCTTCCTCCTTGGCCTCGTTCTGTTGCTTGCCCGTGCGCAGCGCCTCCGTCAGATGGTGCCAGTGCCCGTACAGGCGCAGGTTGGCCATTTCCAGCAACCCGCCGATGTAGCTGGGCTTGTGCCTGTCCAGGTAAAGATCGGTCGCAGGCGTATTTTGGTACTTGCCGTCCACCCGGCGCAGGAATCCGAGCGCGGCCAGGGCGTCGAGGAAATCGTGCGCTGCTCTCGGATGCAGGCCCAGACGGCCACGCAGCGTGTCGAGATCCTCTGGTCGCTTGGCCAACTCGGTGAAGACTCCCATCTCCACCGCACTCAACAGGGTTTTTGAAGCCCAGAAGCCTAGGCCGACTTGCAGGATGTGCTCCGGGCTCGGCGGGTTCGTACTCATTCTGATCCCCCTCCTTTGCAAAATGATCGACGCGAGCGCAGGACGGGCCCAGGATCGTCACAGATTCAGCGTCCGTTTGCAGCCGCGAGTGAGGCGCTCAGGCCCCGAAATTATAGATCATACGTTGCCTTAAAATCTCCGCCGGCCGAATGGAGTTAATGACTTTTGATGTACCCGGGTGCACAATAAATTGCGGGTAGGCAGGATCAAGCTGCCACAGGCCCACTCTGACGACCCGATGGAGCTCCCAATGCGGAATGTCAAACCCGTCCAAACGATTAGTGTGATCCCTGCTTTGCCGGCGGCGATCGAACCTTTGCGCGAGATCGCCTACAACGTGTCGTGGTCCTGGAGCAACGACGCGATCGAGCTTTTCCGAAGGCTCGACCGCGACCTCTGGGAGTCCAGCGGCCACAATCCCGTGCTCATGCTGGGTACGATCGAACAGGAGAAGTTGGAAGAGGCGGCGGTCAACGACGCTTTTCTCCACCACATGCATCGCGTGAGCACCGGGCTCCAGGCCTACATGTTCGGGTCCGGCCGCTGGTTCGCCAGGACCTACGGAAAGCAGTCGGCCAACTGCAAGATAGCTTACTTCTCGGCCGAGTTCGGATTGACGGAGTCCCTCTCCATCTTTGCTGGCGGCTTGGGCATGCTCGCCGGCGATCACCTCAAATCGGCCAGCGACCTGGGCGTGCCGCTGGTGGGCGTGGGTCTGTTGTACCAGCAGGGGTATTTCCGGCAATACCTCAACCAGTCGGGATGGCAGCAGGAAGCTTACGAGGACAACGATTTTCACAATCTTCCCCTGACCCCAGTGACCGACCCAGCCGGGCGGCCATTGCGGGTCGAAGTGCATTATCCAGGCCGGCCCGTGTACGCCCAGGTCTGGCGCGTTCAGGTCGGGCTGGTACCTCTTTACCTGCTCGATGCCAATATCGAGGCCAACGCGCGGCCGGAGGATCGCGACATCACCGACCAGTTGTACGGCGGTGATAAGGAGATGCGAATCAAGCAGGAGATTCTGCTCGGCATCGGCGGCTACCGCGCGCTGAAAGCCCTGGGCATCGCTCCGACCGTCTACCACATTAATGAAGGGCATTCGGCGTTCCTGGTGCTTGAGCGGGCCCGCGACCTGATGCAGGCGCTGCATCTCTCCTTCCCCGAAGCGCGGGAGCTTGCCTCGGCCGGCACCGTGTTCACCACCCACACGCCGGTGGAGGCCGGGCATGACTACTTCCCGCCGGAGCTGATGGACCGGTATTTCGACGGCTACGCGCGCAGCCTGGGAATCCCGCGCGAGGAGTTTCTGGCGCTGGGACGCCCGCAAGCTGGGGAAGGCGATTTCTGCATGACCGTACTGGCGCTCCGTTTCGCGGCACATTCGAACGGCGTGAGCAAGTTGCATGGCGAGGTCAGCCGCGCCATGTGGCAGAGGCTTTGGCCCGGGGTTCCGGTCGACGACGTCCCGATCGGCCATCTCACTAACGGGGTTCACTTCGCCAGTTGGACCTCGCTTGAGATGAAGCGGCTTTACGATCGCTATCTCGGCCCCGAGTGGCGCGAAGAGCCCGCTCACAGCGACGTTTGGGGACGCGCTCAATCCATCCCTCCGGAGGAGCTCTGGCGCACCCATGAGTTGCGGCGGGAGCGCCTGGTGTCCTGGGCGCGGAGACGGGTCCGCGACCAACGCATTCGCCGGGGCGCGCCCCAATTTGAGATTGACGCTGCGGGCGAGATTCTCGATCCGGACGCGCTCACGATTGGATTCGCGCGGCGGTTCGCGACCTACAAGCGCGCCACCCTGGTTTTCCGCGATCTGGGCCGCCTGAAACGCATTCTCACCGACGCCTCGCGCCCGGTGCAGATCATCTTCGCCGGCAAGGCGCATCCGCGCGACGATGCGGGCAAGGAGCTGATCCGGCGGGTCACGGAGCTCTCGCGCGATCCGGAGTTGGGGCACCGCATTGTCTTCCTGGAAGACTACGACATGGCGGTGGCCCGGTACCTGGTGCAAGGCGTGGACGTCTGGCTCAATACCCCCGCGCGGCCTAATGAAGCCAGCGGCACCAGCGGCATGAAAGCCGCAGCCAATGGTGCCCTCAATCTTAGCTCCCTCGACGGCTGGTGGGATGAGGTCTGGCACAACCCCGCCAACCCGCGCACCATCGGCTGGGCGATCGGCAGGGGCGAGACGTATGCGGATCCGGGTTATGCCGACCAGGTGGAAGCCGAGGCTCTGTACGATCTGCTGGATCGCGACGTGATTCCGACTTTCTACCAGCGCGGCTCGGACCGGCTGCCGCGCAAATGGATCGATCGCATGAAGGCTTCCATCAGCTCCCTCTGCCACTTCGTGAACACGCACCGGATGGTGAGTGACTACGTGTCCCACTTTTACGTTGAGGCGCACGAACATTTCCAGGCCCTGGAGGCAAACGGCGCCAGCCGTGCGCGTTCCCTCACCGCTTGGCTGGACCACGTGCGGCGGGAGTGGCCGCGCGTCCAGGTTCAGGCGATCGAGCAGCCCGCGGGGCCGACCTTGACGGTGGGCGGCAACCTGCACGTTCGGGTTCGCGTGCAGCTTGGCGAGCTCACGGTTGACGACGTCGCCGTGGAACTCTACCTGGGCCGGTTGACCTCGACCGGCGATATCGTGGACGCCGCCGCTGTACCTATGCAGCCGGTGAATCCGCACGGGCAGGGCGGCCATGTGTTTGTCGTGGAGGCTCCCTGCCGGCACAGCGGTCTTCACGGCTATACGATTCGCATCCGCCCCAAGCACGCTGACCTGACCGCCTCTGTCCTTCCGGGACTGATCTGCTGGGCAGACGCGAAGATCGGCGCGAATCCATAAAGCGCTGCTCACGTTGACTGCCGCAGGAAGCTCAGGGGAATGATCTTTACCTTTCGGATGGTCCCTGTTAGTTTTGACAGTCGCGCCAGCCTGCTGTGACCTGTGATCTTTGAAAGGCCTTGCGCGGTGGGCTGGGCTGTGTGCTCGTGTCAGGGGCTTCACGAAGCAGATGCGTCCTGCCATGACGAACTCCGATCGAGATGGGCTCTTTTCTCCAAGCCTTACGAGGCGCAGGCTATTGGCAACGCCAAGGCGAAAATCAAACAGAAAGGGTGAAACGATATGAAATTCTTGAATCGAGTGCTGCCGGCGACTCTGCTTGTCCTTCCGGTGCTCGTTGCCGCCCCTGGTTGGGCGCAAAATGCGGCGTCCACCCCCCCAAAAAAGGCCGCGGCCTCGCCTCAGGCCAGTGCGCGCCAACAGAATATCGATGAATACATCAAGCTGATGCGCGCTGACGTGCGGCAGCAGAAGGCTGAGATGATGGGATCGGTCATGGCGCTGAGCGCCGCCGACGCGGCGAAATTCTGGCCGATCTACAACGAGTATGACGCCGAGCTGACCAAGTTGAATGACCAGAGAGTGGCGAACATCAAGGATTACGCTAGCTCCTATAACCAGATGACCGACGAGAAAGCGGACGAATTGATCAAGAACGCGATGGCCTATCAAAACCAACGGTCGGAGCTGCTGGCCAAGACCTACGATAAAGTGAAGGAAGCCGTGGGCGCCATCACGGCGGCGCGCTTCGTCCAGGTCGAGCACCAGTTGCTGCTGATCATTGATCTGCAGATCGCTTCGCAGCTGCCCGTTGTCGGGGAAGGGTCGTAAAATCATAAGAAGAGGAGATATTCCGATGCGAAACTCATCGATTTGGGCAGCAACTCTCTTGGTGGGCATGACAATGGCAACGCTCGGCCCCGGCGCGGCTCTTGGGCCAGCAGCGGTTTCGGCCTCGCCGCGGGCGGCCGGCGCCCCGGCACCAGCGTCAAAGCGGGTCACGGTTCCCGCCGGGACGCGAATCCTGGTCCGCACGGTCGATGCCATCGACTCCAGCAAACAGAAGGCGGGTTTCCGCTTTACCGCAACCCTGGAGGCGAACCTGGTGGCTAACGACGAGGTAGTGGCGCCGCGTGGCACCACGGTGTACGGACATCTGGCCCAGGCCTCGTCGGCCGGCAGAATGTCAGGAAGCTCGCAGTTAACTCTCGAGTTGACGGACATCGTCCTCAACGGCACAGCCTACCCGCTGCTGACCAGCGAGTTTACGATCAAGGGCCAAGGCGAAGGCTCCAAGACGGCGAAGAAAGTTGTCGGCGGCGCAGGGTTGGGCGCGCTGATCGGCGGTATCGCCGGTGGAGGAAAAGGAGCCCTCATTGGCCTGGGCGCTGGCGCCGCGACCGGAACGGTTGTGGCTGGATCCAAGAAGGGCCAGCAGTTGTTGATCCCGAGCGAGTCCTTGATCGAGTTCCGGCTTGAGCAGCCGGCCCCGCTTCCGGCTCCCAAATAGGTTGGAGAGCCCCTCCTTCACGTCCGAGCCGAGTGCGCCGGTCAGTAGAGTCATCTGGTGCACTCTAGAGCCTTCGCGACGGAGTAGTAGTGATTGTCGCCCTCGTCGCAGGCTTCACCGATCAGCGTCAGGCCGGCAGCGCCAAGAATCTCTAGGTACACCTTTCGTCCCAGCGAAACCGAAGTGCGTCCCGTCAGCACGTCGGACCATGTTATCGGGCCGGACGGTGACGTGAAGAGAAATCTGCCCCCCGGATTCAAGGCTCCGGCAACCTTGCCGATGACGATCGGCTGCACATCGGCGGGCAACAGGAACATCAAACCCCAGGCCACGACGCCGTCGAACCTGCGACCAAAGAAGTCTGACTCCTCGGCTGCGGCGCACTCGGCGTGAGCTTGGGGGAACCGCTCCCGAAACGCAGCCGTCAGCTTCGGCGAGGCGTCGACTCCATACACAGCGAATCCGTCGCCGATAAGCGCTTGCGAGATCGGCACCCCGTGGCCGCAACCGAGATCGAGAATCGACGCCGCCGGCGGCAGGGTGCGGCTCCATTCGCGCACCGTGGCCACGCCGATGCGAGGATTCCGCGCTCGCATGAAGCTCTCCGCGACCTGCTCGTAGCCATTCGACCTGTCGAGTGGAACCGCGTTTGCCATCGTTAGGGACCCAACCGGGGGCGTGACAACGGTCGAGCGCTGAGCGCGCTATCTAGAGTTGTTCCGGCTCGCCGAACCCTCTTCCTTCCGTTGAAGCTGCGTGCCAGGCGTGAGCCGCGTGTTAAACTCCTTGCGATGAAAGCCGCTCGCCAGGCCCTGCTGCCTGTGTTTCTGGTCATCCTCGCTGTCTGCACCGCGCGACCTTCAGGCCGATATCGCGCCGATGTCCTTAGTGCCGCGCCGGGTTCGGACGTCTTCCTGATTACCATCGACACCCTGCGCGCCGACCACGTGGGTTGTTACGGCGACCGGAATATTCAAACCCCGGCACTGGACCATCTGGCGGCGGACGGCATCCGCTTCGCGAATGCTTTCACTCCGAGCCCCATCACCGATTCCTCCCACGCCAGCATTCTCACCGGGCTGATTCCCAGCCGGCACGGAGTCCGCGATTTCGGAATGCCCCTCGCGCCCGGCGTTCCCACGCTGGCGGAAGTCCTCAAGGCTCGCGGTTATTCCACGGCCGCTTTTATCGGCTCGGTGATTCTCGACAGCCGTGGTCTCGCCCCGGGATTCGATCGTGGCTTCGACTATTACGACAACTTTCCAGCCAATCTCCCCAAGTCGGCCCCGCGTTACGTGCGTCTCGAACGGCGCGGGATGGAGGTGGAGCAGCGGGCCGAGGCCTGGATACGAACCCACCGCACGCAGCCTCAGTTCGTCTGGGTCCACTTTTACGATCCCCACGATCCCTACGATCCGCCGCCTCCTTACAGCACCCAGTATGCCGGACGCTTGTACGACGGTGAGATCGCTTACGCCGACGCCGCCCTCGGCCGCCTGGTGGAGTTCCTGAAGAGCCAGAACCGGTATGACTCTTCCACCCTGATGGTGGTGGGCGATCATGGCGAAGGGCTGGGCGACCACGGCGAGCAGACCCATGGCATCTTCCTCTACGACTCCACCACCCACGTTCCGCTGATCGTGAAGCTGCCGCGCGGTGGCTCCGAGGTCAGCGCCGCGCCGAATCCCATCGGAGGCCTGGTGGTCAGCGCGCAAGTCAGAACGATCGATATTTTCCCGACCGTCCTCGACCTGGAAGGGATCGAGCCGCCGAAGCCTGTCGACGGCGCTTCGCTGCGGCCTCTGTGGGCTGAAACGTCGGCGGCCGGCGCGAAGCCGGCGGCTTCTCCGAGCGCCGCCGCAAAGAATCGCTTGGCCTTCGGCGAGACCGATTACCCGCTCGGTTTTGGCTGGGCGCCGCTGCGGTCCGTCCGCGCCCCGGATGCGAAATATATCGAGGCGCCACATACGGAGTTCTACGATCTCGTAACCGACCCAGGCGAAGCCCACAACCTCTACGAGCCTTGGAATCCCCAGGTTCAACGGCTGCGCGCGCTGCTGGCGGATCTGCGCAAGCCCTCGGAGCCGGCGGCCGCAGCGGCTGCTCAAGCGAGCGCGGTGGACGCGACTACGCTCGCGGACCTCAAAGCGCTCGGCTACCTGGGAAGCAACCCCGGATCGACCAGCGCTCCGGAGCCTTCGCTGCTGCCCGATCCCAAGGACAAAATCCAAGTCTTCAACCTGATTCACAGTTCGATGTTGGCCGGCGAGGACGGACGGGCGGCGGAGGCGCGCCGCGATCTGGAGAGCGCCCTGAGTCTGGACCCGCAATCGGGCGTGGTGCTGGCGCAGCTTGGGGAGCTCGAACTGGAGCAGGGCGACCCCGCGCGCGCCGCCGGCCTGCTGGCTCGCGCCCTCCGCGTCCGCCCCACGGATTCGACCGCGGCCTTGGATGAGGCGCGGGCGCGTTACGCCACCCGCGATCTCGCAGGGGCGCGCGCCGTTCTGGAAGCTCACGAGTCGATCCTGACCGGCAACTACGACGCTCGCTGCCTGCTGGGCAAGATCGATGTGGAGCTCAAGGAGTGGGAGAAAGCGGAAGACCCGCTGCAGGCCGCCATCATTCTTGATCCGAACCGCGCCGAGGCCTACATCGAACTGGCGCGCGTCTATCTGGCCCTGCAGAAGCCCGCCGAGGCCCTGACCGAGCTCCAACAAGCTAAGCGCCTCGATCCGCATTCGAGCGAGGTCTCGCAGCTGATCTCCGAGGCGGCCCGTCAACGGAGCCGACCTCGCTAGCCTAGCCTCCCGGCGCAGACCGGGCGCCGCGGCCCACATCCCCTCACTCGCTCTCAGCGAATGCTCGCCGTCTGCTTCGCCCCTCCATCTTCATAAATCTCCGCCAGGAAGTGACCCTTCATCTGCGGCGGGGGCTTGATGCCGTAAAGATGGAGAATGGTGGGGGCAATGTCGAAGGCGCTGGCGGCAAAGCCCATCATCTCGTAATTCTTCTTGATGCCCGGGCCCATGGCGAGGAAGGCGCCGGGCACGTCGTCGCCATCGGGAAAGTCGTGCTTGGCGATCACCGGCAGATTCGTGGAGGTCTTGCTGCCGTGGCTGTGGTCGGCGTGCTCATCGCCGAACTCGCGCAGCGGCTTGATGCCGTGGTCGGAGATGATGAAGAAGGTGGTATTGGCATCGATGAAGGGCAGAATCGTTCCCAGGACCTTGTCGAAAGCGCGGTACTGGTCAGGGAAGGCGTCCACCCGCACCGAGTTGACCTTGGGGTTGTAGCCGACGTTGAAGTCCTGGATGGGATAGAGCCAGTGCCCGGTCCGGTCCTCACAGGACTGGTCGAACATGGTGAAATCGGTGGGATGGTTCTTGAGCAGATAGACGAAGAGCTTGGTCTGCTGTTCGCGGATCTTCTGCACGCCGTCGAGCCACGACTTCACTTCCTCGGCTTCCTTGCCCGCCAACTCCTCCCGGCTGGGAATGCGAGAGCAGTCCATCAGAAAGTCGCCGACGTGGGACTCGAGTTCGGGAATCATCGACTTGGGATAGACGGGGTCGCCGCCTTCCACTTCGGAGAGCTTGGGAGCGCAGAGCACGCCGTCCTCGCAGCCTTTGCCGCGCGTCAGCATGCCGCTGATCATGTAACCGTTCACCGGCATGGCCGGAAAGGTGGCGGGCACGTTGGCCATGCCGACGGTGACGCCGTGCTTGCTGAGAATCGACCAGATCGGCTCGCTCTTCAGCATGTTGGTGTTGGCGGTCTGCCCGTCGACCACGAATCCGGTGATCCCGCTCTGCTCGGGCGGCACGCTGGTGAAGAAGGTGGTAAAGACCTTGGGGCAATTCGGCGCCGTAATCGTCCTTAGCTTGCCGTAGACGCCGTTTTCAATCACGTGCTTCAGGTTGGGCAGCTCGCCGCGGATCAGCAGCGGCCTCACGATGTCCCATTCCATGCCGTTGACCGCCATGATGAAGACCTTCGGTTTGGAACCGAGGCTCGAAGCGGGCGCGGTCTGCCCGAGAATGCCGATCGAAGTCAGAAATAGCAAGGCTCCGACGAGTGCATATAGAGTCGGACGCTTCCTCATGAATGGCCTCCCTGCCAAAGTAATGGAAGAAGTATGGTCCACTCGACTTTCTTTGGCAAGCGCGTTGCCCGCCTCGTGGCGGCCATTCGGCAACAAGCGGCTCTTTCGCCACGAGGACATTTCCGCCGAAGCGGGAACCCACGCCAGTGGTGCTTTCTGACTGATATGGAAAGACTTGCGCCTTGGGGGGCGCGCCGGGTTCGTTTCGGGTTCGATTAGGTTCGTTGCGATACAGTCCCAACGGCTCTGCTGATTCTAAACCACTTATTTCGAGCGCAATGGCTGAAATTTGGGTTCGTTTTTGCATTTTTTTACCCGGGGGGGACCCCTTGCCCCGCTGGGAATATTCCACTACTGACCAACTCACGACCGTGCCCCAGCCCGGCGGCTGAGCGGCCTGCAGAGGCGCAGCGACATGTCTCCCGCGATACCACGGCATTCAGGCGCCGGCCCGTAGTGTCCTTCGATTGGCCGGCCGCGGAATAATGATGAGGCGAGGGAGCTGGGAACTCAAGTCAAGAATGGGTTAACTTTTGGTCAACTCTCGGTATCGTCCTAAGATTTTGGCTGGAAGGAGGTTAGCGGCCGCCCCCGCGAACTCGATCTTGCCGATTTGGCCGCCAGCACATAGTATGGGACCTGAGCTCAGGTTCCGAACCGCCATGGTAGACCCGCAACTGAAAGAGAAAGTCGTTCTAATCACCGGAGCCAACAACCCTTACGGCGTTGGAGCCGGGATCGCCCGGGCGTTTGCCGCCCAGGGCGCCAAGGTGTTCCTGCACTACTTCCGGCAAGTCGGCCCCAAGCCTCAGGCCGCCGATGCCGGAGGGGTCGCCTCGCCCGGTCCCGAGTTCTACTGGTCTCAACAGGCGAAGCCGGTGGACGAAGTGCTCGACAGCGTCCGGCGTCTGGGCGCGCCGGCCGAGGCTTGGGAGGCCGATCTGGCTGACCCGGCAGCGGCCGCGCTCCTGTTCGAACAGGCGGAGAAGAGGCTCGGGCCGGTCGAAGTGCTGGTGAATAACGCCGCCTATTGGGAGGCGGATACGTTCCTTCCACGGAGCGCCGAACTGGCCAACCCGCTGGTCGAGTTGTGGTCGGACCGGCCGTCGGCCCTAACTTCCGGCAGTTTCGACCGTCTGTTTGCGGTCGATGCGCGGGCGGCGGCGCTGCTGATGGCCGAGTTCACCCGCCGGCACATCGCCAGGGGCGCGCAATGGGGCCGGATCGTCAACATCAGCACCGACGGCGCCGAGCGCTTTCCGTCCGAGATCTCGTATGGGGCCAGCAAGTTTGCGCTGGAGAGCTACACCCGCAGCGCCGCCACCGAACTCGGGAGGTTCGGGGTCACCGTCAACGTGGTTTCACTGGGACCGGTGCAGACCGGGTGGCTCTCGGCGGAGGTGGAGCGAGCGGTCCTGCCGGCCATTCCGCTGGGAAGAATCGGCACGCCGGAAGACGTGGCCGACGTGGTGGTTTTTCTCGCCTCGCATCAAGCCCGCTGGCTGACTGGCCAGAAGATTTTTGTGGGCGGCGGCCACGCCATGTGAGCGGCCCGACTCCGAACGAGGAATGAACGACAACCTCAAGCTTTGGAGCTGTCCAGAGAGGAGAATGTGTGCCTGCGGTGGTCGCCGAGCGTCGAAAACCCGAGGGGCTGTTGCACTCAGAGGTAATCAGATGTATGTTAACGCTCGGTCAAGAATTAAAAAAGGAAATTTCCGGTTTGCTCCACGCGGGACGCTTCACCGGCGATTTCCGCAAGGCGCACGGGCTCACGCCGTCCCAGTACCGCCGAGCGGAGGCTCAGCGCGCGGACTGGCAATCAACCGCTGAAAATAGTGATCTACGACCCAAAGGAGAAGCTCATGGCCACGAAGACATTGCGATCAAACGATGGGAAATTCAGCGTTGACCTCGCTAGGGTTGCCCTTACGAAGAGCGCTTCCTACCCCCAAGATGAGAGCGCGGAGCTGCGGGAGTTGTGGGGGATGTTAACGGAGCCTACTAGCTGGGAACTTGTTTCCTATGAGCCGATGCCGAACTGTCGACCGGTAACGCCGGGATATCGCGGACGCCAAGAGGGCCTTAATTGGAGAATAGATATCAACCCTGCTGAAAGCCTGACGCTTAGTAGCTTCATCTGGGGTATGAGCCAACCCGATCTCGGCCAAATGACGATCTTTGCGACCGCAAGCGTCGGACCCAAGCCCCCAGGCGAAAAGACGAACATGGACAAGGTTGAACATGTAGTCCTATTGATGATGGAGAATCGATCCTTCGACAGCCTGTTGGGTTGGCTCTACGAGAAAGGAGCTCCCGCTAAGAACGTGCCCGCGTTGCAGCCGCAGGAGCGTCCCTATCACGGACTACAGGGGCTCAACCTGCAAGACTACGAGAATGTTGACGCCACCGGCACAATTCGGGTGAAGCCGATAAAGGGAGCGAAGGGGCTCAATGTGCCTAACATTGCTCCGGGAGAAAACTTCACTCAAGTCCTGACGCAGCTTTTCGACTGGCCATTTGAAATGACGGGCGCACCTCCTATTCAAATGACGCCGGGCGGCGTCTTAGTGGCAAGCAAATGGCGACGCACGACGCAGTGAAGTCGATGAACGCTCAGCAAATACGGGATGCTTTGATTGCCGCGCTGGCAGAGAACAGCAACAAGGACATAGCATATTTCCAGCAATTCACGGATAGCAGGGACAAGGACGGCCCACCCGACAAGGACTTGCCCGGAAAGGGCGCAGTAGTGATGGTCCTAAGGGATGCGGGAATTCGTGATACCGCCTGGCTCAAAACAAATAACGACGATGATCAACGAAATACGTTAATCGTATGGCTATCTCAGCAAGCCCCTGTCTCTGTACCTGAACTACAGGGCATGAGCAACCAGGAGCTTGTACTGCTGGCATGGACGCTGTGGAAAAAGCCGACGATGAAAGGCTACGTCCGCGACTACACGAATGAGTTGAGGCATCTCGGGTATGACGAAGAGCGTGTAAAGCGCTATGCCGAGCAGGTTATGCAAAGTTACACGCCGGATCAATTGCCCGTTCTCAATGGGCTTGCAGAGCATTACGCCGTCGGCGACATGTGGTTTTCGTCGGTTCCCTCGCAGACCAATCCCAACCGGGCTTTTGCCATGTGCGGAACCTCCATGGGCCTGGTCAACAACGGATTCCTGGAGGAGGACCGACGAGCAGGTCCCGTGGAGCGAATGGCCGGGTATCTGATTGGCGACGACCGATTTCATGCGACAACAATCTTCAATGCGTTGGAGGACGCCAAGGCGACGTGGAAGATCTTTCGGCAAAGCGGCTATTTGCAAGACAACATTTACAAAGCGGTAGAGGCCTTCGTGGACGCCGGGACCGCGGCCCCGGTCCTCGCGCTCAGTAACCCTTGGGTGGCGCTCGGGGCGATAGTCCTAAGGGCGGTAGGGGACGAGCCCGCGAGGTATCTACAGGAATTGAGTTCCTCAGAGGTGATCTCTGACTACACCCACCGCCTTTTCCCTGAGATTCTCAAAATCGCCAATGCGGATATCCATTTCGAAAAGCTCGATCAGTTCCACCGTCTGGCTCGTGCCGGGCAGTTGCCGAATTTCTCGTATATAGAACCCGAGTGGACCATCGGCCACACCGGTACGGGTGGAGGCCTGGGAACTCAAATGGGGCTGAAAAGCGTACTGTTTCACCAAGGGAGGGATTATCATCCTCCCGGCAACCTCGATGCCGCGGAAAATCTGATCAGAGAAGTTTATGCCAGCCTGATTTCAAATCGGAAGGCCTGGGAAAAAACTCTGTTGATCATTACTTTTGACGAACCTATCGGCTCCTTTGACCACGTCCCGCCACCCGCGGCCGTTCCTCCCTGGGGAGACGGAAAGTCGCCGGTTAATCGGGAATACCACTTTGACTTCAAGCGGTACGGTGGTCGCGTCCCCGCGATCCTGGTTTCCCCTCTGGTTGAAAAGGGCGTCGTGTTTCGCTCTCCGAACGACGTCCCGTTTGACCATACATCGATCATCGCCACCACTCTCAAATGGCGAAAGCTGGAAAGCAAGATTCCGGACTTCGGCGAGAGAACGAAGCGGGCTCCCAGCTTTGAGAATGTCGTTTCCTTAGCCGCCCCTCGAACCGATGAAAAAGAGGTTCGCTTCTTCAAACCCCACAAAGCAGGTGAGCCGGTCGGCTTCTTAGACCGTTTTTATTTGAGAGATTTTGCGGGCATGTACGTTTCGAGCTTCAAGGAACACTACGTGTTCCCGGGCTCGGTTTTTTCCACCGACCCCACTATCAGTGAATACTTTCCCACGCTGGAGTCTCTGCAGCCTGGTACTGCCCACACCGCGTTCTATTTTCAGAATGTCAACAACCGTCCGGACGCGGGACCGATCACGGCAGACGGTAGGACAGGAGTCAGGTTGGTCGCCACCGACGGCGGGCTGGGGTCCTACAATGTGTTAGGCTCGTGGAAAGATTCCACCGATGTTTATTACTTCAACCACTACATGGAAGGAGACGAAGGCAAGAGGGAAACCTGGATCCTCATCAAGAGCGATAAATCGAACTTGCGGTTTGGTGACAAGGTCCTGATTCAAAACACGTTCCCCTTTGACGCAGCGGCGGGTGGCAGTGACCAACGCTTGATCCCGTGTTACGACCACCCTGGTTACCTGACAACCATCGCAGCGGGCAAAAAGTCCTGGTCGCTCCGCACCTACCCTGACGCCGAGTACTACTGGACCGTGGAACCTATTTTTGACGAAGTCCCAGGGCCCGATTCCATCATTTTGGGATCCGAATACTACCTCAAACACGTCGCGACCGGACGGTATTTGACTCAGGTCCAAAAGATTGGACCACGTGGTATCCCACCCTCGGTGGCAGTAATCGGATCAAGCTGACGATTCGCGGCAGTGGCGATTTCTCGGCGGGTTCTCCGCTGGTCGACGGCAGACCTGTGGAAATTGTGTCCGCCAGGGAGGATTTGAGTTGGAGTGGCAGCCGTTATGACATTATGACGGCAGCGAGGACCAATCCATATTTATATTATTACTATAACAATGGAGAATATCGAGACCATAGGGCCTGGATTGTTTCGCTGGCTTCCGGATCCGGCTTGGTGAAAAGCGGCAGCCTGGTGCGGTTTTTCAACCAGTATTTCTTACAGTTTATGGCGCCCAAGAATTCCTGGTTGACCACGGTTGATGGGTATAGCGCCGCCGATTGTGACTGGGTGCTTGAGAAAGCTTAAGCTGAAGGCGAAATTGGCTAAGTTCTTGTTCCCGCGTTCCTAAGGCAAAGCGTCCGGGCGCGCTCCAGGAGCAGGTCGCGTTCGCGCGCGTTTTGGGTCAGCGCCGCCGCGCGCTCGAACTCCGCGCGCGCCTCGTCGAAGCGGCCGAGCTTGGCCAGAAAATCGCCGCGCACGCTGGGCAGCAGATGATAGGTCTTGAGGGCAGGGTCGGAGGTGAGCGCGTCGGCGAGTTCGAGGCCTGCCGCCGGTCCGGAGGCCATAGCGACAGCGACGGCGCGGTTCAGTTGCACGACCGGCGACGGGGCGAGCCGGGCGAGCGCCTCGTAGAGGCGGGCGATGCGCGCCCAGTCGGTCTCAGGGGCGGTACGGGCTCGCGCGTGGCAGGCGGCGATAGCGGCCTGCAAGGCGTAAAGGCCCAGGGCGCCGCCCAGCTTCTCGGCGCGTTCCAGGGCCGCCAGGCCCCGCCGGATCAGCAGCTGATCCCAGCGTCCGCGGTCCTGATCGAGCAGCAGGACGGGCTCTCCCGCCGGCCCGAGGCGCGCCCGCGAGCGTGACGCCTGGATCTCCATCAACGCCACCAGACCGTGCACCTCGGGCTCCTCCGGCGTCAATTCGGCCAGGACGCGGCCGAGACGGAGGGCGTCTTCGCACAGCGCGGGCCGCATCCAGTCCCCGCCGGTGGTGGCCGTGTAGCCTTCGTTGAAGATCAGATAGATGACCTCGAGGACGGAGGCAAGCCGCGCGGCCAGTTCTGCCCCGCGCGGCACCTCGAAGGGCACCCGCCTTTCGGCCAGGGTCCGCTTGGCTCGCACGATGCGCTGGGCCACCGTGGGCTCGGGCGCGAGGAAAGCGCGCGCGATCTCCGCGGTGGTCAGACCGCCCAACAGGCGGAGGGTGAGGGCGACGCGCGCCTCGGCGGGCAGCACCGGGTGGCAGGCCGTGAAGATCAGGCGCAGAAGGTCGTCGCCCACCTCATCGTCGAGGGCGGCGTCGAGATCGGGTGCGATGGCTTGCCGGGCCTCGAGCTCGCGGCCGAGCTCTTCGTGCTTGCGTTCGGCGAGTTGGTGGTGGCGCAGGTGATCGAGGGCGCGATGCCGGGCGGTGGCCATGAGCCAGGCGCCGGGTTTTTCCGGAACGCCGCCGGCCGGCCACTGCTCGAGGGCGGCCACCAGAGCCTCTTGCGCCAGGTCCTCGGCCAGGCCAATGTCCCGCACCATGTGGGCGAGAGCGGCAATGATCCGGGCGGATTCGATCCTCCAGATGGCGTCGATGGCGCGGTGAGTATCGGTAGCCGTCACGACTACCGATCTCACCAAATTTCAGGCCGCCGGCGCAAGGTGGCGCGCGGCGGTCACGATCTCGCCGCGCCCTGAGCTTGGGTATTCTGTCCGGCCTCGGACAGTTGTCGAAGCTCACATTCCCCCTCGCCGGCAAAGCTGAGGAACTGCTTCACTCTCTCGATGGCCTCTTCCTTGGAGTTGGCCTGAATGATGGCGAGGCCGCCGACCACCTCCTTGGATTCGGTGAAAGGACCATCCGTAACGGTCAGCTTCCCTTCGGAGCGGCGAATACGGGCGCCCAGCGCGGTGGGCAGGCAGCCCTCGACGGCCAGGAGATAGCCGGCCTTCATCCCCTCCTGGACCAGCGCGCCCATTCGGGCAATCTCCTCCTGGGTGGGAGGAGAGGTTCTCTCAGCGGTCTTGTAGATGCTCAGGAATCGCATTTGAAGTCTCCTTTGATTGAAATGGTTAACTCGATCATTGCATGCGCGGAATTCCGACCCCTCGTCGGTGAAGCCTAGCGGGAGGCCGATCCACTGGCCACCCACTTCCTTGCTTCTGGCGACTTGGCCCACTCGCCCGCCACCTGCTTGGTGGTCACATTGAGGCGGTTCCAGACGTTGACGGTCGCGATGGCGACGATCAATGCAGCCAGCGCTTGCTCGTCATAGTGCCGCGCCGCCTCCTGCCAGACCTCGTCGGAGACCGGGTCCGCCCGGTCGCTGAGCCGCGTGACGGATTCAGTGAGCGCCAGCGCGGCGCGCTCGGCGTCGGTGAAATACGGCGCTTCCCACCAGGCGGCCACGGCTAGGAGGCGCTCGTCCGTTTCGTCCCCCCTGAAAACGCGGGCGTGCAGGTCGACGCAGACGCTGCAGCCGTTGATCTGACTCGCGCGCAGATGGACGAGGCCGAGCGTCTGCGCGGGAACTCCTCGCTGTTCCACCGACTTGCCAAGGGCTTGGAGGGCCTCCATCGCTCCAGGGACGATCATCGCCGGGTTTTTCATTCGTGCTTGCATGATTTCACCTCTTTCGGTTGCATGTACGGCCAGGGTGCCGTTTGAGCACTCGGCTGCGAATCCCCCTTCCACTAAGACATCGAACGAGCGGCCGCCAATTCGACATCGCCGTTACGCCTTCTTGGCGACTTCGGCCCTCAGGCGCTCGCCCTGCTCGCGGAGCTCCGGCATGAGATTGGGGCCGAAATCCTCCGCTTCCAAAACCGGACGAATCTCCACCTCGGTGCCTCCGTCGAAGGGAGCGCGTTTGAGCCACTCGATGGCTTCGTCCATCGACCTCACCTGCCACAGCCAGAAGCCCCCGATCAGTTCCTTCGTTTCGGTAAACGGCCCGTCGATCACCGTCCGCTGATTGCCCGAGAACCGGACGCGCGCGCCTTTGGAGCTGGGGCGAAGCCCCTCGGCCGCCAGCATCACGCCGGCTTTCACCAGCTCTTCGTTGTACTTGCCCATCTTGGCGAAAATTTCCGTGCTGGGAAGAACGCCCACCTCGCTCTCGGGGTTGGCCTTCACGATCACCATGACTCGCATTGCGACTTCTCCTCTCGGTTTGGCATTTGGAGCCTGATCGCGGCCAGCCGCGCCAGCCGGTTCAGGCTCTACTGAGACATCGAACGGGAGGCAGCAAAATCGACACGCCACCTGTGAGCCCCCTTATTCGCGCCGGCGCCCGCCCCGCTCTCGGTCTGCCGGCTCTGATGCTATAGCCTTGGCTCGCCTCCGGGGCAGTCCGGTGCCGCCGTCGCCGGTCTCCCCTGGTGACGGCTTCGTCAAGCTTTGATCATCACGGCCGGCCTGCGCGAACATGGCGGCGGGCGCCACCAGGTGAACTCCGATGGCGGTGCCAAGCACCGCGAAGGCCGGCAAGGTCAAGTTCTTCATGCAGTCTCCCTTCGGATTCGGACTCATTTGCCGAAGCGGTCTCTACGGCCCGAATCGCGCTTTCACTTACACGTCGAGCGACGGGAAGGGAAATCGACAAACGGGGCCCGATTTTTCCGGACGGTTCGCTTCTCGAACCCCTGCTGTAACTTGCCGGCCTCCTCGTCCAGTTCTTCAGCCCTGAAGCGGTTGAATCGACCGCCTGCGGGCGAAAGCCGACCCAGTTTCCGCAATCGGAGCGCAGCTCTTTGATGTGCGGGGAGCGGCCTTAGGGTGCGAGCTTGGCGAGGGCGAACTCACGCTGGGCGTCGGCGTTTCTTCCCAGAGCTTCGTAGGCCTGGCCGAGGTGAAAATGCGCCTTGGCAAAATCCGGTTGCAGCCGGACTGCCTGTTCGAGGGCTTCGGCCGCCTGATCGAAGCGCTTCTGATAGAGGTAGATCTCGCCCAGGGCTTCGTAAGCCTTGCTGTAGTCCGGATTGATCGCGACGGCCTTCTGGAATTGGGCCAGAGCCTCGTCCATGCGGTTTCGCCGGAGATCGAGGGCGCCGAGGTCGAAGGCGGCGGAGAAGTTGGTGGGATCGAGGTCGAGCGCGTGCTGCAGGGAAGCCGCGGCCGCGTCCAGGTCGCCGAGCTGCGCCTGAGTAAGGCCCAAGTAGTAGGTGGCCAGCGCAAACTTGGGGTCGAGCTCGATGGCAGCCTGGAACCTGGCGGCGGCCGACCGGTAGTCTTTGAGGCGGTAATCGTCCAGGGCTTGAAGATACCGGATGGGCAGCGAGGCGGGCTCGGTCTTCTCCGCCTCGCGCAGCTTGTCGAGCGACTCCTGATAGCGTCCGTGCTGGCCGTCGGACATGGCGGAGGAGAACAACTCATAGACCTCGATGCGGTCCTTCGGGTCCGGCAGCGGCTTGCCTTGGAGATCGGCATAGGCGCCACCGCCGATGGCAACGTAGCCCAGGGCCCGGAGCCGCTCGAGCAGTACGGGGTCCGTCAGCTCTTTGGCTTGTGTGGATCCGCCAGCGGCGGGGGTGTACCGGCTCTCCAGGCTCACCAGCTGGGCCCGCAGTTCGTGCGTGACCGCGGGGCGCTGGCCCGCGAGATTCCGGGTCTCGCCGGGGTCGGCACCCGTGTCGTAAAGCTCGGGCCGGGGCGCATCGATGTACTTGAGGTTCTGGCTGATGGCGGCGCGGAGCTGGCTCCAGTGAAAATGGAGCAGCGGCAGGTAGGTCTCGGCGTACAGAGTCCTGGCGGGTCCGGGGGAAGATCGGCCCTGCATCTCGGCGAGCTGGCTGCGCCCCTGGACGCTCGGGGGAATCGGGCGCTTCAGCGCCTCCAAAACGGTCGGCATGACGTCGATCAAAGAGACGTCGGTCTCCACCACCCCGGGCGCTACGCCCGGAATCTTGACGATCAGAGGGACTTGCAAGGTGGAGTTGTAAACGAAGAATCCGTGCGTCTTTTCGCCGTGCTCGCCCAGTCCCTCGCCGTGGTCGCCACAGACCACCACCACTGCCTTCTCGAAGATTCCTCGCTCCTTAAGCAAGGCGAACAGCCGGCCTACCTGAGCATCGGCAAAGGCGATCTCGCCGTCGTAAGGCGACTCCCGGAATCGGGTGGCGTAAGGCTCCGGCGGCTCGTAGGGATAATGCGGGTCGTAGAGGTGAAGCCAAAGGAAGAAAGGCTTCCGCCCCGCGCCAGCCACCTTGACGTCATTCTGAAGCCAGCCGAGCGCCTGATCGGTGGTCTGGTTGCCGGGCCGCTCGACGAGGTCAAGGTTAGCCTCGTCAAGGCGATTGAAGTCGAAATGCGCGTAGTAGGTGTCGAAACCGGCGTTGATGCCGAACCGCGAATCCAGCACGGCGGCGCTCACGAAGCCGCCCGTGCGATAGCCGTTATCGTAAAGAACTCTGGCCAGCGTCTGTGTCACGGGCGGGAGCTTATTGCCGCTGAAGTCGTGGATGCCGGTCGCCATGGGATAGCTTCCGGTCATGAGGGCCGTGTGCGAGGGCAAGGTGATCGGGACCGGAGTGTAGGCATGGGCGAAGCGCGTTGCAGCCGCCGCAAAGGCGTCCAGGTTCGGGGTGTCAGCTTTCTTGTAGCCGTAACAGCCTAGGTGGTCGGCGCGCAAGGTGTCGATCGTGATCAGGACGACGTCGGGTTTCTCCTTAGGCGAGCCCTGGGCGCAGGCGGCTCCCGGAGCAACCCCGATGACGAGTAGGGCCAAGCACGCGAATGTCGTTTTGCCTGGGTGCTTCACCTCGATTCTTGAGGGCATGGCTTTCCTGAATCTCGTGATCCTGCGCGGCTGCCACGGGTGACGCGAACCACCATTCTCGCATAGGCGCGAAGCGGGTGGACTGTTGTCAAGCTGGCGATGAGCCGCGCCATGGTTCAAGGGAAAGTGGTCTAACACATCAGATGTTAGTTCATCATTTATTGAATAATGATCAACTTTCGCACTTTTGAAAATGCTTTCCTGTCGGTAATATAATTGTTGGGGTTGTATTTCCCTGTTCTTGCAATGTTCGAGGGTCTCCGGATTTCAGTAGAAAGGGTCATCGTGGGGGAGCCTTGCGTGGTAAGGTGAAGCCCACGGCAAGGTTTCCGCCGTCCAAGGAGACGGAGTTGGCTCGGCGAAGTTCCTTTGGTATAGGTTATCGGGTAAGGTGGCGGCTGGGGTCCGGCGAGACCACGCGGTTCCTGGTTGGCGATTGCTGTGCTAATTGTCTGATGAGTTAGGAGATAGCTCCGACCTGGGACCGGGAGACTAGTTGGGCGAGGCTTCGCGATGTTGTCGCCGGGTAGAGCCGGAGGGATCTGGCCGTCGTACCAGGTTTGTGATAAAGGGCCTGAGCTCAATGCGCTCAAGCGAAGTGGCCGGTCCAAGTCTAAGGTGGGAAAGGAAATAGACTGTTTCGCAGGGGAATTCGTTTGCCGGTCCATGACGTTGCTCTCAACCCGGCGGGTATTCTCTAAGGTACTAGCCTCGAATGGCCGATAGGGGAGTAGCCGTGCCAGCCAGGTTCAACGACATGCGGGACTCACGGGGGCTGCGGTCGATGCCTGGCCCTGCAGGGATTGGTGCGCCAGCAGGCCTTTAGTTCAAGATGGTGTTATGAGCTTGAACCGAGGAGACAGAATGCATGTGAGGCTCAAGAGTATCCTGACGATCACATTGCTGGCTGGGGCGCTCACTACGGACGCCGCCTGGGCGCAGACCAATCAGTCGTCGCAGTCGAATCCGCCGCCAGCCGGTGGCCAGAGCCAGACAACGGGGGCGGGTCCTACCAAACCGACCCAGGGGGCTCCCCCGGCCCAACCGTTGCCTCCTTTGAGCGCCCCAGGAGGAGAAGCGCAGAGCCAAGGCGGCGGAGAGGCCGCGCCCACCGACACGCGTCCGCTGGCCGGCGCGCAGGATATCACTCCATCGCTGCCCGGGGAAGGCCGGAGCTACATTCTGCCCAGCTTCTCGATCTATGCTGGCGGGGACACGAACGCCACGCTGCAACCGGGCGTCCCCCCTCATCTAGAGTTTGCAACCATTCCGGTGGGCTCGATCCAGTTGAACAAGGTGGGAAGCTCGAACCAGATCGGCCTGGACTACACTGGGGGCGGGCTGATTTACCCCTCGGATTTCAGCCAGAGCGCCACCTTTCAGTACTTGGGTGTTTCCGATACCTATAGCAGCCGGCGTTGGAAACTCCTGGGGGCTGACCAGGTCAGCTACCTGCCGGAAGCGACGTTTGGATTCGGGGGTATCGGGTTGGGTGGGGTGTTCAATAACGCTGCGTCGGTAGGTCTTGGAACCGGATTCGGAGCATTGAATCCTATGGTGGTGCCGGGACAATCCATTCTGACCTCTACCGCGGGAACTACCAGCAACGTGGTCCTGGGCCAGGCTCAGTACTCGGTCTCGCCGCGCTCGACGATCTCGGCCTTCGGATCCTACGGGATTTTCCACTACCAGCAGGCCGGCCTGGCCGACGGCAGCGACTCCATGTTTTCGGTCTCCTACGACCTCAATGTGACCTCGGTGGATACGATCAGCGTGTCTTACTCCTTCGTCGCCGATCGCTTCAGCGCAGGCACGGTGAAGATCAACCAGAACCTTTGGCGGGTCGGCTACGGCCGCCGGATCACGGACCGTATGAGCCTTATGGTCCTGGGCGGACCCATGTGGATCTCTTCGGCGGTCCAGAGCATCCCGGGAGTTACGCAGCAATGGACCTACGTCGTGCAAGGTTCACTTCGTTATCAACTGCCACGAACGGGATTGAGCCTCACTTATCTGCACTACGTCACTCCGGGATCCGGCGTGTACTACGGCGCCCAAACCGACACGCTGAATGGTGGATTTAGCCGGGAGCTGACCAGGAAGTGGACGGTGAGCGTCTACGGGGGCTACGCGCGCAACGAACAACTGGGATCCTTCTCGGTGAATCCCAATTATGGAAACCCGGGCGTGGTTGATTATGTAAACGGAAGCTTCCGGCTGAGCCGGATCTTTGGCCGCTATGCGCGCGGGTATGCTGTCTACACCATCGAGCATCAAACGTCTGCCACGGCGCTGCCCGGGCTGGCCGGCCGGGTGATCAACCGGCAGATTTTTGGTATCGGCTTCGAGCTGCATCCGCGGCCCATGGCGCTCTAGGAACGGAAATGTACAAGAAGTTCTTTGGCCTCCGCGAGAATCCGTTCAACGCCAACCCGGATCCCCGGTATCTGTTCCTGACCGAACACACCGAGGAAGCCCTCGCCTCGCTCACTTATGGCATCCAGCACCGGCGCGGTTTCATTCTGCTCACGGGAGAGGTCGGCACTGGCAAAACCACCTTGATCAACAAGCTGCTTGGTTGGCTGCACCGCCAAGGGGTCGCCACCGCCTTTCTCTTCAACCCCCGCATGAACGTCGCAGAGTTCTTCGACTTCATGATGGCCGACTTCGGGATACCTTGTGACGCGCGCCAGAAGAGCCAAGTGCTGATGCGGTTGAACCATTGGCTGCTGGAGAAGTACCGGAACCACGAGACGGCCGTGCTGATCGTCGATGAGGCGCAAGACCTGTCCATGCGGATGCTCGAGGAGATTCGGCTGCTCACCAATCTGGAAACCTCGACCGAGAAGCTTCTGCAGATTGTGCTCTCTGGGCAGCCGGAACTCGAGGAAAAACTACGGATGCCCGAAGTCCGTCAGCTCCGCCAGCGCATCACCTTGCGCTGCAAGACGTATCCGCTCACGGCGGAGGAGACGATCGGTTACATCGCCAAGCGGTTGGCGATTGCCGGAGCGGACAGCCAGGTTATCTTCACGCCCGAGGCCGTGGAAACGATCCATACCTACGCGCGTGGCATACCTCGAGTCGTCAACCTTCTCTGCGAGCACTCCCTCATCACCGCCTTCGCGGAGCAGGTGCGTCCGGTGCCGCCCGAAATGGTGGACGCGGTGGCGCGTGAGTTCGAGCTGGATCAGATTGAGCCGACCGCGCCTTCCCAGTTGCTGCGCGCGGACGACCAGCAGCTGCGGGAGACCCTGCAAGGGATGGCAACACTGATGGACCGTCTGCGCCGGCCTTAGCAGCGCAGCACAAAGTAGGTGGAAAGGAAAGTGGTATGAGTCGAATTCACGAAGCATTAAAGAGGGCGGAACTGGAGCGAGGTGAAGCCCCTAAGGAGCCTCTCAGCAGCCGGCCGGCGACCGAACTGGCGGACCCGGCGGCATCGCCGTTGGTCGCGGCCGCCGCCGAGCCTTTGCGGACCCAGGCCAACGAGATGGTCAGCGCGGCTTTCGAGCCTCTGACCCTGGACACGCTTCGCCAGCAGCGGCCCGCCTCGGAGTGGAGGCCCGACGCCAACGCCATTCTCTTTGCGGATCCCGCCGGTTCGCTGCACCCTTCGGGGGCGGAGGAGTTCCGGACGCTGCGCTCGAGGCTCTACCACATTCGTGAAAAGCAGCCTCTGCAGACGGTGCTGGTCACCAGCGCCTTGCCCAGCGAGGGCAAGACCTTCGTGACCCTGAACCTGGCGCGAGCCATTGCCCGTCAACAGCAGCGCAGCGTATTGGTGATCGACGCCGACCTCCGCATTTCGCGGGTCCACGAAGGCGTCGGAGCTCTGGCGGCGCCCGGCCTCTCCGAGTATTTGAAGGGCGAGGCGGACGCGTTGGACATCGTTCAGAGAGGTCCGGAAGACAATTTCTTCATCATTGCCGGAGGTACGCCCGTTTCCAATCCCGTGGAGCTTCTGGGGACAGGGCGCCTGCGGGCGCTGATCAACCGTTTCACGCCCGTGTTCGACTGGATCATCCTCGACTCGCCGCCGGCGGTGTTTCTCTCCGACGCCAGCCTTCTGGCGAAGGTCAGCGACGGCGTGCTGATGGTCGTGCAGTCAGGCCTGACGCCTTTCGACATGGCGCAGAAGGCGTGCCGGGAGTTTTCGGAGAATCAGCTGGTGGGTGTGGTTCTCAATCGCATGCCGCAGGGCTCGGGTTACGGATACGAGTACTACTACGGTCAAGGGTACGTGGCCGCCCCCCAGAAATCGAAGAACGGAAACCGCCGGTAGGCACTCGTCGGACGCTTTGCGACCTCGGCTTGATCAGACGCGGCCGGGAGGCTCCTCGTCGAGGCGGAAGGAGCTGCGCTCCTTCTCGCGATGCCGCTCCAAGGCTAACTGAACCAAGCGATCGATCAGCTCCGGATACGGAATGCCGCTGGCTTCCCAGAGCTTGGGGTACATGCTGATCGGGGTAAAGCCGGGAATGGTGTTGATCTCGTTCACAAAAAGGGTTCCGCGGGTGCGATCGAGGAGGAAATCCACCCGCGCCATGCCCGAACCGTCGATTGCCCGAAAGGCGCGCACCGCCAGATCCTGCACCTGACGTGTCAGGCGTCGGCTCAGCTTGGCGGGGATCACCAGCTGCGAACCCTCCTTCAGATACTTAGCCTCATAGTCGTAGAACTCGTTCACTGGAATGACCTCGCCCGGCACGGATGCCTGGGGATGGTCATTGCCGAGGACGGAACACTCGATTTCACGCGCATCCAGCCCCTGTTCAACCACGATCTTGCGGTCGAAGCATGATGCCCGATTGATGGCGGCCGAGAGTTCTCCGGGGCCCCGGACCTTGCTGATTCCCACGGAGGAACCGAGGTTGGCGGGCTTGACAAATAAGGGATAGCCAAGCCCGCGGGCGATGCGGCGGCGCCAGGCGCCGGGATGACTCTCCCAATCGTTCCGCAGCACCAAGACCCACTTCACCACGGGCAGCCCCGCGTCGCGGAAGAGGCGCTTCATGGCGTCCTTATCCATGCCGGCAGCCGAAGCCAGGACTCCGGCGCCCACATAGGGAATGTTCGCCAGCTCAAGCAGCCCCTGCACGGTGCCGTCTTCACCGAACGTTCCGTGCAGGACCGGAAAAACGACGTCGAGGCGCTGATCCGCGGAAGCTGCCTCGGGCAGGGCTGTGCGATTTCCGATCGGGATCAGACCGGGCCGGCCCGGATCGGCGGACGCCGTCACGACCTGCCCGCTCTCCAGGATGCCGGTCAGCGCGCGTTCGGGAGCCTGCGCCAGCTGCTGCGGCGTCGACCCCACTCTCCATCGGCCTTCGCGGGTAATGCCGATGGGAACCGCCTCGTACTTCCTTGGATCCAGCGCCCGCAGGACGGAGGCCGCCGAGATGAGCGAGATTTCGTGTTCGCCGGAGCGGCCCCCGAACAAGATGCCGAGTCGAAGGCGCTTAGGCAAGACGAAGTCCCTTCGGTTCGAGGAGTGTGGTTCGGGCGAAGGTTAAGAAGGTCATGGACCGTCAGCCAACTACAAAATCTTCTTGCCCAGCGCCGAGGCGGCTAGGCCCACCGCCAAAGCGGCCGTGCGGTTGAAGGTGTCGAGAATGGGATTCACCTCCACGATCTCGAGGGCCAGCATCTTCTTGCTGTCGGCAATGATCTCCATGGCGAGATGGGTCTCGCGGAACGTAATCCCGCCCGGCACCGCCGTTCCGACGCCCGGCGCTTCGTCCGGGTCCACCACGTCGAGATCAAACGAGACCACGAAGCCTTCCGTGTCGCGGGTCGCAATCTCCAGGCTCTGCTGCATGACCGTGCGCATCCCGAGCTCGTCGATATCCCGCATGGTGAAGACGTTGACGCCAGAGGCCCGAATCTGGCGGCGCTCACGGGTGTCCACGTCGCGCACTCCGATCAGGACGCAGTCCTTGGCGCGCACCTTGGGGGCGAAGCCGAAGATATGCGTAAGCGCTTCGGGGCCGATCCCGAGCACCGCCGCAAAAGGCATGCCGTGGACGTTGCCGCTGGGACTGCTCTCGGGCGTGTTCATGTCGCCATGAGCGTCGATCCAGACCAGGCCCACCGACTGCTCGCGGTCGCGGTAATACTTGGCCATGCCCGACAGCGTTCCGACGGCCATGGAGTGGTCGCCACCCAGAAGCAGGGGGAAAAAGCCTTCCTCCAGCGCCTGGCAGACCCGCGTGGCCACTTCCTGGCAGGTTTCCGCGATTTCGTTGAGATACTTTGCCCGGCGGTCGCCGTAGTGCTGTTCCTCGGCCAGCTTCACACGGGCGTTGCCCGCGTCTTCCACCTGATGACCCAGGGCCTTCAGGGCGGCATTGAGCCCGGCGGCGCGAATGGCCGAAGGGCCCATGTCAACCCCGCGTCGCTCCTGGCCGAGATCGAGGGGTACTCCGAGAATGCGGATCTTCACGGCCTAATCCCAGTTTCAGTTGTCGGTTGGGGCGGGTTACGGCGTCAGCCGGTACAACATGCGCGGGAAGGGAATCGTCTCGCGCACGTGGTCCAACCCGCAGATCCAAGCCACCACCCGTTCGATCCCCATGCCGAAGCCCGCGTGCGGCACGTTGCCGTAACGGCGCAGGTCGAGGTACCACTCGAAGCTCTCCTGCGGCAGATTCTCCCTGGCAATCCGTTTCAATAGTTCGTCGTAGTCGGCCAGACGCTCGCCGCCGCCCACGATCTCACCGTAGCCTTCGGGCGCCAGCATGTCGACGCCCAGGGCTAATTCGGGCCGCGCCGGGTCCGATGCCATATAAAAGGCCTTGACCGCAGCGGGATAATGCGTCACCAGCACGGGCCGGTCGAACTGCTCACTCAGGATGGTCTCGTCCGTGCCCCCGAAGTCGCCGCCCCATTGGATCTCACTGCCCTTCTCCTGCAGGATCTTCACCGCCTGATCATAGGTCAGGCGGGGGAAGGGAAGCTGGACGCCTTCGAGCTTGCTGGCGTCGCGCTCCAGCGTCTTGAGCTCAGTCCTGCGTTTCTGCAGCACGCTGCCGACGATCGAGGCTACCAGTTCCTCCGCCAGGCGGCAGACGTCATCGAGGTGGGCGAACGCCACCTCGGGTTCCACCATCCAAAACTCAGTCAGGTGCCGGCGGGTCTTGGATTTTTCCGCCCGGAAGGTGGGGCCGAAGCAGTAGGTTTTGCCGACCGCCATGGCAGCGGCCTCGTTGTACAGCTGACCGGACTGGGTCAGGTAGGCCTTGTCGTCGAAATATCCGACCTCAAACAGGGTGGTGGTGCCTTCGCAGGCGGCGGGGGTGAAGATCGGCGTGTCGACCAGGGTGAACCCGCGATCGTCGAAGAAATCGCGCGTGGCCTTGATGATCTGGTGGCGTATGCCCAGGATCGCCCGCTGGCGCGCCGAGCGCAGCCAGAGATGGCGGTGGTCCATCAGAAAATCGACCCCATGCTCCTTGGGGGTGATGGGATAAGGCCGCTCGGCGGGCACGCGCTGGATCACTTCCAGGTTGGTGACGTCCAGCTCGAAGCCTCCGGGCGCGCGCTGATCGGCGCGCGGCTTGCCGGTGACCCGCACGGACGACTCCTGGGTCAGGCTCTTGACGCGCTCGAAGACCTCCGCTGGCACGGCCGACTTCGCCACCACGCCCTGGATCACGCCGGTACCGTCGCGGAAGAGCGGAAACAGCAGCTTGCCGCTCTCGCGGAGGTTGTAAAGCCAGCCCTGAACGGCCACTTCCTGGCCGGCGTGACTGGCAATCTCGCGGATCTCAACCACGGGTAGTTCCATATTGGTTTCTCAGCGCGGCTCTTGGAGCTTTCGCACCAACTCACCCAGGCGCTCCAGGCGGGTGCTTTCCTGACCGTGATCCTGCAACTCGAGAAAAGCGCAAAGACCGGCCGGCCGGGCGGCGGCCGCGCTCTCCAGATCCGGCAGCAGGGCCGGCCAGGGGACCCCACCCTCAAAGGGCGGCAGATGCTCGTCCTTTTCGCCGCGATTGTCGTGGAGATGCGCCGAGGCCAGCCGCTCGCGCAAGGTTCGAAGGCCCTCGAGCGCGTCGCCGTCCAGGTGGGCGTGGCCGGTGTCGAAGCAGATTCCCACGTCGTCCAGGTGCGTGTACGTGAGAAACTGCATCAGGCGCGGGGGTTGGCCCAGCTCGCCGTTGGTGTTCTCGAGCAGCAGGCTCACGCCGCGCTCCTTGGCGAAGACGCGCAGATGCTCGAGGGAGGTGAAGGCGGCGTCGTACTTGTCCAGCGTGTATTCGTCCTGCTCGAGCCCCAAATGGAGCACCAGGAAGCGGAACGGGAGGCGCTCGGCCACTTCCAGGGTGCGCTTGATCTCGTCCATCGAGTCAATGCGCAGCCGGCGCTCGGCGTAGGCGATGGAAATGGCGAATCCACCCCGCCGTCCGCCGCCGGGCTCCGAGAAGAGCGGCGCGTGGATGGAGTGCAGGGTTACGCCCAGGTCGCCGAACCACTGCACCAGGTCGCGAGCGTGATTGGGGTCGTGATAGTCCAAGTGCTCGGGCGCCGCAAAGATCTCGATCTGGCGGAACCCAGCCTCCAGAATTCGGTCGAGCAGGCGCGAACTCAGCCGTTCGCTCACGAAGAGGCGGGTTGAAAGACCGTACTCCATCAGTAGCCAACCGCCCTTCCGCCGCCGCGTGGATCGGAGGCGCCGAAACGCCAGCCGGTGCGCGGGTCTACTTCAATGGCCTCGCAGTCTCCCAGGCTGGCCACTCGCTTCAGCGTGTAACCCACCTCGCGCAGGCGGGCCGCCGTGTCCTCCGAGATCGTCGCTTCCAGCAGCACCAGGTCGGGCATCCACTGATTGTGGAAGCGGGGCAAGTCGACCGCCTGCTGAATATCCAAGTGGAAGACGAGCGCGTTCAGCAGCACTTCCAGCACGGTGTTGATAATGGTGCCCCCGCCCGGCGAGCCCAGCACCAGGCGCAGGGCCGGCTGGCCGCTGGAGCCGCTTGCCGCCGAGTCTTCGAGAACGATCGTCGGCGTCATGGAGGAGAGCGGACGCTTGTGAGGCGCGATGGCGTTGGCCTCGCCCTGGATCAGACCGAACAGGTTGGGCGATCCGGGCTTGGCGGCGAAATCGTCCATCTCATCGTTCAGCAGGAATCCCGCGCTTTCCACCGTGAGGCCGGAGCCATAACCGGCGTTCAGCGTATAGGTGTTCGACACCGCGTTCCCATCGGGGTCCACCACCGAGTAGTGCGTGGTAGTGCTGGACTCGGCGGCGGCAGGCTCGCCGGCGCGCACCGGGGAGTCCGGCCGCGAGGCCAGCATCTCCTGGCGCAGGCGGGCGGCGTAATCCTTGTTGATCAGGCCGGCCACCGGCACCTTCACGAAATCCGCGTCGCCCAGGTATTCGGCCCGGTCGGCGTAAGCGCGCCGCTGAGCCTCGATGATCAAGTGCATAGACGCGTACGAATCGGGCGCTCCCAGGTCCAGCGGTTCCAGAATATTGAGCATCTCCAGGAGCCCCACTCCGCCCGAGCTTGGCGGCGGCGCGGTCAGGATGGTATAGCCCCGGAAATGACCCGTCAGCGGCGGCCGCATCCTGGCCTGATACCCGGCCAGATCGGCCAGCGTGATCAAGCCATGATTCTTCTCCATGCAGGCGGCGATCTGCCGGGCGATCGGGCCACGATAAAAGGCGTCAGGGCCGTGTTCCGCGATCTCGCGCAGCGTGGCGGCCAGTTCCGGCTGCCGGAAGATCTCGCCGGCTTCGTAGTATTTCCCGTCGCGCAGGAAGATGCGCCGCGACTCCTCGTACTTGCCCAGTTTCTCGCTCTCTCCGCGAAGATCCTGCGCCAGGGCGTAGCTGACTTCGAATCCCCCGGTAGCGAGGCGGATGGCCGGCTCCATGACGCGTCGCAACCCCAGCTTGCCGTATTTCTGCTCGGCCAGCGCGAGCCCGGCCACGGTGCCGGGCACGCCTGAAGCGAGCGCCCCTTCCAGGCTGGCGCCGGGGATCAGGTTGCCGGAGGCGTCCAGGTACATGTTGTGCGAGGCCGCCCCTGGGGCTTCCTCGCGGTAGTCGACAAAGGCCGTCTCGCCCGAAGCCAGGCGGATCAGCATGAATCCGCCTCCGCCGATGTTGCCCGCAAAAGGATGCGTGACCGCCAGGGCAAACCCGACGGCGACCGCCGCGTCGACGGCGTTGCCCCCGGCGCGCAGGATCTCCACCCCGGCTTCGGAGGCATTGGGCTCGCTCGACGCCACCATTCCGTGACGCCCGGCCACGGGTTCCAGGGCGACCGCGGTGGCGCAGGCCAGGGCCAGGTGCGCGCTGAGAATTAGGATCGAGGTGCGCAAGCGGCAAGTTCCCCCAAGTTCAGCATATACGGTTGCCCCCTGACTCGCCTATGGGAGGACCTTGCCAGCTGGCGCGAACAGGTAAGGGAGTCGAACTCCAAATCTAGGGGAAAAGGCGGGAAGCGTCAAGGCGGCGGGTCACTTCATGTAATGCCGCCAGTCGAAGACCACCCGCACGCCGGCCGTGGTGATCGTTCGCAGATTGGGCGCCGGTGCGCCCGCTGGTGAAATGACGGAGGGACTGGACGGCTTGTCGAAGCCAACATAGGGCTGAATCATCACGCCGGAGCTCTGGTCCAACGAGAAGAACCGGAAGAGCCGCCACTCGAGAATGGGGAATTCCACCTGCATCGAGTTCACCGCGACGACGGTGGTGTCGGCCGGTGGCACGCCGGGAGTTGGAATCACCATGGGATGGTTCTGGCCGTGGTTAAAGAAACTCAGCCCTACCTCGCGCCCGAGCACGAACTGGAAGCGGCCGATGCGCGTGGCGATGCCTTCCTGCCAGGGGATCAGGCCGCCATTGGCCGATTGCACGGCCATCTTCTGCAAGGTCCGCCGGGAGGTGAAGGCCAGTATGGGGGCGGCGACCAGCAGGTCGCCGGGGATCAGCCAGAAGGGCGCGCGAAAGCGTGCCGTGATCGCGCCCCGGCCGGGTACGTTCGCCGTGCCCGATGAATGGGTATCCTGGCGAAGACCCAATTCGGCAAACGCCAGGGCATCGCTGGACTGATTGAGCACGCCTTCCAGGCCCAGTCCCAATCGAACAGCGGCTTCCAGCCCCGCGGTGCCGCTGGCGCCGGTCTGGTTGGCGCCAAACCCTCCGTTCAGTGCTCCGCCACGCACGGCGGCGGTTACTCCAATGAATGGGCCGAGTTCCGCCCGGAAGCGAGGGAGCTCGCCAAGGCCCTGACCCAGGGTCGGCGCTGGCGTCTGCTCCAGGATCGGCACGAGCGTCCGGATCTCCGCCACGTTGCCCGCGGTCTCGGGAAAGTGCTCCTCATGGCAAACGTCAAATCCGTCCGGTCCGGCCTCGGTGAGATTGTCCAGGCTCAGGGTCATCTTGCCCGCGAAAGTGTCCATCAGTTGTGCCAGGCTGTCGCGGACGGCCTTGGCGGCACGGTCCGCATCCTGGGGCCGCATGTAGGCGTCGCCCAAAGCGACAAAGGGCTGACCGCTCCAGGTGGCCAGCGACACGCCATGCTCGTTGTAGTAGTCGTGGGTCCCTTTGCGCACCGCGGTGTTGCCCCAGGTCCCGACGGCATGGCCGGCAGCGAAACTGTCCTGCAGGAAGTGCAAAGCGAAGGTTTCATCGGCCAGGGCGGCCCGCACCGCCTGGGCGTGCGCCTCGGGCGTAAGACCGCCGCCGGCCACCTTCGACGCCATGGCGAGGGCGCGCAAGTGAAACCACACGTAAGTTGCCAGGGCGTTCAGATCAGCCTTGGGGCCCAGCGCCAGCCGCGCATAGGCTTCAGGCGTCATGGTCACGGTCGTCCGGGGCAACAGAAAGTGGGCGTTGTTGGAACTGGCGCGGGTCACGTAATCGGGATCGGTCCGTTGCAGGGCGATGTCGGAGCTGCGCACGGCGTTCACGCGCTGATAGGGCCGCTGGGCCGCAGCCAGTTGCGCTTTCAGCCGCGCGCTGACTCGCGCCACGCCGAGAATCCACGGCGTGTTCAGGACGTTGTTGAGCATGTCGCCGGCGGAGCAGGAGTGATCCCCGGCGATGGCGGTCCAGGCCGCCAGGTCGATGCAGGTGGGATTCGTGCCTTGCGCCGGATCGGCCATCGCCGCGCAGTATTGCGTCTCGTGCCCCGAGCGCGCCTCAGACCACAACTTCTGCAGCATGGCCTGCTGTTCCGGATCGAGCCGCTGCACGGCGAGCACCGCGATGTCCCGATGCTCCGGGAATACCCAGGCGAACCCGGTCTCCGCCTGCAGCACGATCAGGCCCGCCATCAGGATCGGTGTCAGGGTCTTGAGCAGGCCAAGAGGGCCATCGGTTGTTGACTGCATCTTTGCTCCTTGAGGGGAAGGGACGGAAGAACAACGAATGCCAGCTTGTACTCTAGGCTTCAATTCACAGGTTGCCCCCTGGCGTTGGGACCGGTCCGAGCTTGCCAGGCAGGCGCGAACAGGTAAGGAATTCCAAATCTAAGGGAAAAGCGGCACGGGGTCAAGCCGATCGGAAGTAGACGCTGCCTTGCTCTAGGCGGGAACTTCGATGTAGGCAGAATAGATGTGGGGCGCCGGTACTTCCAAACCCTCAAGACGCATTCCCTCGACATGGAACTCGATCGCATCGCTCATGTCACGCTCGACCTCTTCCCGCGTGTTTCCGGTGGAAACGCAACCTGGCAGGTCAGAGGAATACGCGGAATAACCCGTACCGGTCTCCTCGACGATGATCAGGTACCGTTTCATTTCTTGAGGCCCGCTTGTTTGAGAACGCTATTCAGCGTTCCCGGCGCCAGCTCGTCATTGCGATTTCCGGGCACTGTTACCAGCCCTTCTTGCTTGTATGCCGAAATTGGTGATGGCTTCCGCGCGTCCTGATGAGGTACCAGCCGTCCTCCTCTAGCATCCGCACCACTTCACGGACCTTGACGACTACAAGACACATTACCCCAATGCCCGCATGTCAAGCGGCGAAAGCCCAGAACGGCGGCCGCACTCCAGGCGCTTCGAGAGCGATGCCATCAATGGGTGTGTGTGGTTTGTGTGAATGATACGACCCCTCACCCGGCCCACTGCGGCTGACGAAGCCGCCGCCAGCGCGCCACCCTCTCCCCGTGGGGAGAGGGCCAAGAACCTAGCAGAAGCTCCCCTCTCTCCCTTGGGAGAAGGGGGACCGTCCTGCGGCCCAGAGCGCTGCGTCGCTGAAGCTCTGGGCGTAAGTGACCTTCGGGCGGCGGGCCGCGAAGCGGTGGGTGAGGGGCGTACGCCGGCTGAAAGTGCTTTGCCGCAATCATGAAACGCCGTACTAGCCTCCCGCTGGACAGTGTGCAAGATTGACTCGATTCTTCAAATGGGCTTCCCATTCGCCTTTCGATTAAGGCGCTAACTGATAGAAAATACAGCGAGAAAATAAATCAAAAGGACCGGCATCCGCTTCGCCACCGTCTCATTTTCATCGGCTACCCTTATGACGATGTCCGTGGTGTGTCGCTTGATGAGCGCTTGGCAGAGGTTTTGCGATTTGGCCGGAAGATGCGCTGGAAGGAAAGCCAACGAAGCCGGAATGTGTAAGAGAAAAAGAGGGTTGCTGGAAACGTGCCGAATGACCCGAGCCTCGCGACCGGTGAGGATTCAAGCATTTTTGACCAGGGCGGGGGTCTCGCGGACCGACGCCCAGGGGGCCCCCCCATTAAATCAAAAAAACACCCCCCCATTAAATTGAAAAACAAACCCGAGAAGTTGTTTAGAATCAACAAAAGTGCCCAAAAACAAACCTAGAACAAACCTAAACAAACCCAGGCTCGGGCGAGGCCGAGTTCGATAAGTTGTTTAGAATCAATGAGGCTTTGACGAGGACCAGGGAACTAACCTAAACAAACCCGAGAACAAACCTGAGCGTTGGAAATTCGAAGTAAAGCTTTGTCGATCAACAACAAAGAAGCATTTACCACCCACGGAGGCAGCGGCGTGGTAGAGAAGCTGAGTTCAGACGCCCAACTGGCGCGAGGCCAGCTCGGTTCCAAGGACGCGAGCGCGAATCTTGGCGAAGGCCGTATCGCGCGCGGTGGAGGTGTCGTCGCTGAACGGGGCGAAGCCACAGTCGTCGGTGGTGCCGAGGCGATCCAAAGGAATGAACCGCGCGGCCTCCAGGGCGCGCTCACAGACCTCTTCCGGCGTCTCGACGCGCGCATTGATGGGATCGGTGACGCCCACGAAGATCTTCTGCTCGGGCCGCGAGTGCTGCTGAATCAGCGCCAGGACGCGCGGGCGGTCCTTCTCGCTCGCCAACTGGATGTAGAAGTTCCCGGCCTGAAGCTCAAAGAGACGAGGCAGCAGCCCCGCATAATCGACGTCCGCGCTGTGGGTGGAGTCCCGATCCCCGCCGGGGCAGGTGTGGACTCCGATCAGCCGGCGCTGCTCGTGCGTGAAGTTTCTGAGCACCTGGTTGTTGAGATGGACGAACTGCTGCAGCAGCCCGCCGGACGGGTCCAGCTTCAGAGCCAGCCGCCCTTCGGTGAAGTCGATCTGGACTTTGCAAGCGCCCGCGTCCAGGCACTCCTCGATGTCGGCCACCGCCTCGCGCAGGAGGTCACCCACGAACTGCTCCCGGGAGTAACCATGAACACCGCCCGCCGGGTAGAGCAGGCTCAAGGCGGAGGCCGAAATGACGGCCTGTTTCAACGGAGTCTGGGTCAGTTGCTGCGCAGCCTTCAGGTAGGAGGAGGCGTGGGTTTGATAGTAGAAAGGTCCGGCGGCGAGGCACGGCAATTGGCGGGTGTGGCCGTCGGCGAAGGCGATCGTCACCCCGCCTGGCGCGAGGTTCGTGAGGCCGTGAATGGGATAAGTGGCAAAACTGGGCTTGGTCTGCTCGCCGTCCGTAATCACCGGCGACCCGGTGGCCTCGAAGCGCAGGATCGTATCGCGCAGCGCTTCATTGAAGAGAAAGTCGAGCGCCTCGCGCGAGAGCCGTCCGGCCTCGAAGGATCGGGTGGCTTCGATGAGCTCAGGCGGACGCGGAATGCTTCCGATCGGTTCTGTAGGAATTGGCATGGGGCGAGTCTAGAGAGGAAGGATTCGACGCGTCAATCCACGAATCAATTAGGGGCTGTCAATTTTCACATTAGAACAGCCGCGCCAGCTCTCTGGCGCTGTCCGTTCTTAGCGCCTGCTGCCGATCACTTTCGCCTTGCCGGTTTGAGGGTCCGCCTTGCGAAGCATCCAGAGCAGAACGGTGCCCATGGCGGCGCCGAAGATGGCTCCCGATCCAAGCCCGATGGTAAGGTGTCCGAGCACGTGGGCCCAGGGAGACTCGCCGCCCGAGAATTCCGAGGCGCTATAGACGTTCTGGACGCCCGTGAAGTTGGTAAAGAGGATGGCGGCGATGATCAGGAACTCCTCCCAGCAGATCAGCAGGAATACGGCGACGACCATGTTGGTGTAGCTGCCGAAGCGGCGGCGGTGAATCATGACCACCGCCAGCAGGACGGAGAGCCGTCCGGCCACGGTGACGCTGACCACGTGAAGCACTACGGGCGGCGCGCCCAGCGCGTAGACCACCAGGCGAAGGGCCCACACGGCGGCAATGAAGCCAAACAAGGGCGCCAGCAACTGCGCGTGCTCGCGCAATCCGTGATCGCCGATCTTCATAGCTCCCCCTTGGCTACTGGGCTGGCCCTGACGAGAAGAAGGGTCATATCGTCTTCCGGTTCGCTGCGCGTCCAGTCGCGCACGGCGGACAACACCTGGCTCTGGATCTCCGCCAGAGGTTCATCGCGATGAGCTTGGATCACCGCTTCGAGGCGCGATTCTCCGAAGGGCCGGGATTCCAGCACTCCCGCTTCGGTGATGCCGTCGGAATAAAGCACCACCAGATCGCCGGGGTTGAGGGTGGCGGTGCCGGCGCAGAAGTTGGAATTCGGCAGGAGTCCGATGGGCACGCCGCCGGACTCGAGGCGGTGGCAGCCCTGCGCGCTGGTCAGGATCGGGACGGTGTGCCCGGCGTTGACGTAGGTCAGGCGGCGGTCGCCCGGGTTCCACTCCGCGTAAAAGAGGGTCGCGAAGCGGTGCGCCTCGGTAAAGCGGCAGAGGTGGCGATTGAGCTGGGCGCAGAGCTCGGAGGGGGAATGACCGGCGTCCGCCAGAATGCGGAGGCCGGCGTGGACGTTGGACATCAGGATGGCGGCCGACAGCCCCTTGCCGCTCACGTCCGCCACGGCAAAGACCAGGCGGCCGTCGCCGGGCTGCAGCACGTCGTAATAGTCGCCGCTGATGCCGGCGGCCGGAACGCAGATCGCCGAGAACTCAAGGCCGGAGTCAGCGGGAAACTGTCGTGGAAAGAGGGCCTCTTGAACTTCGCGGGCAAAGTTAAGTTCGGCTTCCTTGCGCGCCAGCTCGCGGCGGCTGGCGCGAAGCTGAACCTGGACCTGAAGGAGCGCCATGCCGAGCACGGCCACGGCCGTGGTGCCGGCAAAGCTGAGGGCCCAGGTGACCAGCGCCGACTTGGCCAGCAGACCGCGTCCGAAGTAGAGCAGCAGACCGGCGATCAGCAGGGAGCCCGCGAGGTAAACCTTGTCGCGCATCGGCCCAGCCAGTCTGAATCAAGAAGGGCAGTCTGGCAAGCGGCCCGCCCTTCGGGTGCGATTCCAAAGGCGATCGCCAGGTTCACTGGTTTGATAAGCGCCGTGCGCCCGAACCTCACGTACCATGAAGGAGGAGCATCACGAGTGCGGGGATGCCTGCGCCGGAGCATTCGCGCGGTTTTCCCCGTTCGGCGCGTGGCTGAGGCTAATGAACTCTTTCGAGTGGCCGATAGATTGAACGACAGAGGTAAGATGGGGATGGAGAGCGCGATGCAGCGTCCGGTTCGGGAGTCCTGGGATAGCTTCTGGCAATGGGCCAGAGAGCACCCGTTTGCAGTCACCACGGCTGCGCTGGTCCTGGTGGCTGCGTTGGCGCTCCCGCTGACCCGTCAGGGCAGCACGCAAAGCACGCCGCCGGCCGATGTCGGTTCTGACGAGACGCCCTTGTTTATCTGATCGGCAAGTCCGCCGGGACCCTGGGCCGGGCGCGAACCTGTCCCGTCTGTCTGACCACCCTCTTAACCGATTGCACAACTCCCGCAGTTTTGTGCCATACTAGCGCCAGCTTACCGGTCGCATCGGTGAGCTCGCGATTCCTGCAAGCCGGAGGGTACTACCATGGCTTTCTGCGCAAAGTGTGGGGCCGAGGTGAGCGCCGGGTCTGCCTTCTGCCCATCGTGCGGCGCGCCGTCGGGCGCTACGGCGCAAGGTTCTGCCGCGCCCGGAGCCGCGCCGATGTCGTCCAACGCGGCCGGAGCCCTGGCCTACTTGCTGGGGTTCATTACGGGGATTATCTTCCTGGTGATCGAGCCTTACAAGCGAGATCCGTTCGTCCGCTTCCACGCCTTCCAGTCGATCTTTCTGAGCGTCGTCGTCTTCGCGCTCTCGCTGTTGTGGGGCGTCATTTCGGGGACGCTCTTCGCGGTGAGCCTTGGGTTCTTGTGGAGCCTGCTGGCTCTCGTCTGGGTGCTGCTGCGCCTGGCGTTCTTCGCGCTCTGGCTCTTCCTGATGTACAAGGCTTACAGCAAGGAGCGCTTCATGGTGCCCTTTATCGGGCCCCTGGCGGAAAAGCAGGCGTCGTCCTAAGATGCTAGCGGTTGGCAGCAGTGGCGTGGGCAGCGGGGACGCAGACCTCGTCGGTCGTGACCAGCCGGACGCCCGCGGCCAACATCTCTTCGATGGCCCGGCGTCCGCCGTCTTCCGTGATCGCCCGGATGGCGTCCACCACCAGGTCGACGGGCAGTTGGAGGCGGCGCAGCGCCAGCGCCGACTCCTTGACGCAGTAGTCGGTGGCCACGCCAAAGACGACGAAGCGGCTCGGTCCGAGGGCCGCCAACAGGGCGTCAAAGTTCGGGTTCGCGGCCACCGAGTAGTCCTGCTTCTCAATCTCCAACACAAAATGGCCCTCCCAGTCCGAGGGCGGATGGAAGGCGCCCGCCCGGTTGGGAACGACGACCGCCGACGGCCAGGTGGTCTCCGGAATCCGGCGCTGGCCCGTGGTCCCCACCACGCAGTGGGGCGGCCACTGGGCAAAGGAGGGGTCGTCGGGCGGATGCGCGTCGGCGGAAGAGATCCAGGGAAGGCGGCGCTCCCGAGCGTAGCCGGCCAGCCTGGCAAGCTTCGGCACGATCTGCTCGGCGCCAGGGACGTAAAGGGCGCCGCCGGGCGTCATGAAATCGATCTGGGTGTCGACGTCGAGAAAGACGACCGCCAGCTGGGCCTCGGGATCGCCGGGAACCCGGGCCGCTTCGAGAACTTCGGGCGCCGTCATGTACTGCTGGCGCACCTCTTCGAGCAGCCGTTCCAGCGCGGCGCTGCGACCGACGGGGTAGCGCGGGCCGCCGTGCAGGGCCTTATAGCGCTGCGGAAGGCGTTCCAGACCCGCCAGTGTCCGGGTGCGGGCCTCGGTCAGGGGCGGCGAAGGCTTGAGGCGCCGTCCGTCCTGCATCGCCAGCTCCAGCAGCGGCGTTCCCTCGGGGTAATCCTCGTGCCAACGGGTGATCAGGTCGTGGTGAAAGAGCGTGCGTCCGTCCGGCTCGCGCCGCGAGAAGCGAAAGACCTGCTTGCGGCCGGGCCAATGCGCCTTCTGCTCGCTGAACTTGGTCTTGTACTCCACCGTGCCGCCGTTCTCGACCTCCACCAGCTTGTACACCACCCCCAAGGAAGGAACGTCGTGAGACGTGGCCAGATCGGTGCCCACCCCGAAGGCGTCGATCGGCGCTTCCTGGGCCACAAGCTCCTGGATCTTGTACTCGTTCAGATCGCCGCTGGCGAAGATCTTGCTTTCGGTGTGCCCGTAGCGGTCCAGGATCTCGCGCACTCGCTGGCTCTTCTCCACCAGGTTGCCGCTGTCGATGCGCACGCCGGCCAGCCTCCGCCCCAGGGTGGCGGCGGTCTCGGCGCCGGCCAAGGTGTCGTAGGTGTCGATGAGAAGAGTGGAGTCCGGAAAGGTGTCCAGCAAGGCCAGAAAGCTCTCGCGCTCGCTGGGGTAGGCCTGGGTGAAGGAATGGGCCGCGGTCCCGGCGGTGGGCACACCGTAGAGATAACCCGCCAGCACGTTGGACGTGCCGGCGCAGCCTCCCACATAAGCGGCTCGAGCGGCGCGGACGCCGGCCTGCGGTCCGTGGGCGCGCCGGGTTCCGAATTCCCACACCGGCCGGTTCTCGGCGACCGACGTCACCCGCGCCGCTTTGGAGGCGATCAGCGTCTCGAAATTGGTCACCGAAAGCAGGTAGGTCTCGACGATCTGCGCCTCGAGGATGGGCGCCGTTACCTGCAAGATCGGCTCGCCCCCGAAGATCAGCGTTCCTTCGGGCACCGCGTGCACGGCGCCGCTGAAGCGAAAGCGCCGGAGGTAGTCGAAGAAGTCGCCCGACACCGTGCGGAACACCGGCAAGCTGCGGAGAAAGGAGGCGTCCCCGTCAGTGAAGTGGAGATGCTCCAGGTAGCCCAGCGCCGAGTCAAGACCGGCGGCGACCAGGTAGGATCGTTCGGGCGGCAACTGCCGCACGAAGATTTCGAAGGTGGCCGTGAGCGGCAGTCGATGCTCGTAGTAGGCTGCCGCCATCGTCAGCTCGTAAAGATCGGTCAGCAGCGCCCGGTTGTTGTAGGCCTCGATCATCGGGTCCTTCGACATCATTCCCGATTATTCCGCGGAGAGTGGTCTCGCCGCAAGCAGCAACCAAGCCCAGCCTCGCGGCGCCGCCAAACTGCCGTCCGCGGATTCCTGACGAGCATCCCTCCGGACCTTCGAGTGCCACCCAGCCTTGCCTTCGGCACCGCCATGTTTGAACGAGACTGCCACGCCACTTTGAGGAGAAAACCCTGGCTATCAATTGAGATGCTGGGCGTGAGTCGCAAGTTAGTTTTCTTGATCAAGATGCCGGATATACTCTTTGAGAGTAGCCGATCCGGGAGGATGCGACCGTGGAAACCCCCAAGCAAAATGCCGACGAATTCGAACGGGAGTATAAGCTCTCGGGCCTGTTCATTGAGAATGCCAAGACGTATGTACAACTGAGTACCGGAGCTCTGGTGCTCACGGTGACGTTCTTACATGACATCCTCGGCGTTCCCAAGGACCAGAAAGTTCCAACCGACGTGTGGCTGGTGTTGTCCTGGATCAGCTTCCTTGTCGCAATCCTTTCCGGCGCATACTACCAATACCTTGAGACGAAGTTCGTGGAGTGGAAGTCGGCCGTTGTGAGACATCATGAGACCTGGCCGAAGAGCTTGATCGAGCACCCCTGGCCAGTGTACGACGTGATGTTGGTGACGTTCTATCTTGGCACAATCTGCTTTACGGTGGCAGCAATCCGCCGGCCCTGCTCGGGGTAGTCCAGTAGGCCTCTTACCTCACGCGGCTGGTCTGTACGTCTTGCTCTCCTCTGCCTGGTTTGCCATCGTAAACAAAATAGTCAAGAGGGGTTGGAATTGTTCGAGTCCTACATGGCCGGCGCGACCTCCGAGTCTGTTGTACAGGCATGGGCGGAGGACTTGGCGAGCGCGCCCTCCGCGACCACGCTTCCGGGCGATCAACCAAACTGCTCACCGCGCCTTCGGCTACGGTTTTTCTGATCTGACGCCAAAAGGCGACCTTGGCAGACGGGTTCCGCGCTACTGGCCTTGCTGTCCGAAGTGACAGGTTGACGACGGTGGTCCCACGACTCAACGGCCGCCGCTCAGTGGATTCTCACCATCACCACTCCGTGGGTCGGTACGTCGGCGGTAAAGCTTCCCGTAAATTGCCCCAGGTCCTTGTGGGCCCAGAGGTCGCGCACCGTAGCCGAGCCGGTGATCCCAATGTCCTTCAGTTGGAGAGTGAGGCGGTCGGTGCGATCCATGCCTTCGCCGCGATTGAAGAAGCCCACCGCCGTGGAGCCGTCGGCCAGCGGCTTCATCCAGATCTCGTACGGTCCTTCCTCCCAGATGCGATGTCCCTGGACGCCCTTCGGGTCCTGATCGACGGCGATCACTTCAGAGTTGGTCAGGATTTCGAGATCGATAGGCTCCGTCTTGCTGAGGTTGTTTCCCGCCAGCAGCGGCGCCGCCAGGATGCACCAGAGGCTCATGTGGGTGCGATACTCATCGTGGGACATCTTGCCGTTGCCGACCTCGAGCATGTCGGGATCGTTCCAGTGGCCGGGTCCGGCGTACTTCTCGAGGCCGTTCTGCGAGAAGCCGATGGCCGACATCCTGGTGTAATTGTCGCTGATGTCCTCAGTGGTCCGCCAGAGGTTGCCACCCACCGATGCGCCCCAGCGCCATACCGCGGCGATGCCGTACTGGCAGAGGCTGAGCACGATAGGACGGCCGGTGCGCACCAGAGCGTCGTGCATTTTCTTGTAAGCGGCGGGCATCTGATCGTCGGTGTAGACGTGGTCGGCGCTGCACCAATCGTACTTCAGGTAGTCGACTCCCCAGGCGGCGTACTGCTGCGCGTCCTGCTCCTCGTGCTGCCAGCTACCCTCGAAATTGGCGCACGTATTGGGTCCGGGCGAGGAATAGATTCCGAACTTTAAGCCCTTGCTGTGGATGTAGTCGCCCAGGGCCTTCATGTCGGGAAACCTCTCGTTGGGATGGATCACGCCCTTAGCGTCGCGCTCCCCTTGCCAGCAGTCATCCACGTTGACGTAGGTGTAGCCGGCGGCCTTCATGCCGTTCGAGGCGATGGCGTCGGCCGCGGCCCGGACCACGGCGTCGCTCACCTTGCAGCCGAAATGATTCCAGCTGTTCCAGCCCATGGGCGGGGTGAGGGCCAGCGTCGGACCCTGCGCCGGCGCCCTCACCGCCAACGCCGCGTTCAGAATCAGGAGTGTGATGCCGTATCGCATTCCACTCTTCAAAGCGCAGATCTGCATGGATTCCACTCTCCTTTCGCGCGCTCCAGCCACCGGCTGGCCTCAGGTGGCAGGGCCTTGCCGCGCTTCCTCGGGTTCGGCGGCAGCCCTTCGTGATAGTTCGGCCGGCGACAAAAGCGCTGTGTCTTCCAGGGCGATCAAAGCAGGCAGGTTGAAAGCTAGTCTCCGGAGATCCGATAGCTGGTCCCGAAATTGATGTTAAAGATGTTGTAGAGCATGAAGTAGGAGAGAAACGGCTCAACCTTCGAAAGCCGGTTCTTGGGCACAAAGACCAGGTCTCCCGATTGCAGATGGATGTCATCCGCCAGGTCGCCTTTATTCAGAATGCGCTTGAGGTCAATAAGCTTGGCCTCAATCCAGTCGTTCGAGACCCGTCGGAAGAGAATCACCCGGGAGTCCTTTGCCGTTCCCAGCAGGTATCCGCCCGCGATCGGAATCGATTGGGCCACAGTGAGGTCGCCCTTCAGATGGTACTTTCCCGGATTCACAACCTGGCCACCTACCACGAAGTACGGATTCTCGATATTGGCCAGGGTCACGGTGAACAGGACAGGCGGCTGCAAGATGCCGGCATAGGCCTTCCGGATGGTCTCCATGATTTCCGGCATGGTCTGGCGCTCGACGTAGACGTCTGGCGCGCCGATCAGGCTGATCGTTCCGTCGGGCCGCACGGTGACGGTTTCGTTCAGGGCCTTGACGATGGTGAACAGCACGTTGATCTGATCGCCGACCATCGCCCGGTAGCGGGTCCCTGAGGTCGATAGCACCGGCACGTCAAGCTTGGCGCCATATCCCTTCACTGCCGACAGGATCTCGCGCGTGGCCGGGTCGGTGGGAGTGGAGTCGGCGGAGGCGGGTTGTGCCGTGGCCGCCGGCACGGCCGGTTGCGACGCCGGAGACGAAGGGTTCTGAGCGAGGGCAAAGGAAGCTGGGCTCGTCAGCGCCGCGATGATAAGGAACAGTCTGAACTTGGGCATGCTTTGAACTTTTCGCTTGCGCGACTTCCAAACAGGCAGCGATTATACCACGTCCTGATGCCGCGGAGACGCCCGGCTGGTTACCAACTTAGAAAACAATCAGGAGAGTATCGAGAGGAACCAATCTTGAACCTTGGGTTCTGGAGGATTCTCCTTCCGTCGCCTTACCGGAGTGATCTCGGGGCCGACGGCGGTCATGCCGCTGGCTACTCCCGCGACACCGGGAATCCGTCGCTCCGCCTGTGCGGCGATGAAGCAAAGCCGACTCGGGGTTTCGGGCCGCCGTCGCTACTCACCAATGATGAGTCGGAGCGCGCCTGGCGGCGGGTGAAGCCCAAAGAACCTAAGCAACCGTCCGGCGCCTTTTGACATCGACTGTGCTTGGCATTTTAGCGCCCGAGGGGTTCGGCAGTCTTGGGGGAGCCGAGAATTCGAAAGACAGACCAAGTCTTTGATGGTAGAATGCCGGATTGCCCGAGTGTTGCTGCCTGTCCTGTGGGGTCCGTTCTCCACTTTGAGAACCGCCGGGCTAGCCAAGCCGCGGGGGATTTGTGACCGCTGGCAGTTAAGAGGCTCCGCAACCTGGCTGCGCCGGTGGAGCGCGAACCTAGAACTGTTGCAAAGACCACGACCTGCGAGCCGCGCAGCCAAGCGCGTCCGCAGAGCCGAACGCGAGAGGAAGAGAACAGGAATCGATATGGTTCGATGCCGTCCAAGGCAAGACCCTGCAGGTTTGGAATTGGGAGCGGATTGCCGCCCGCGGATCAGTTGCCCGGGGCCAGAGGGCGCGGCTTTGATGATCAGCGAGCCCAGGCGCTTCCTGAGCTTTGGCGTGGCCCTGTTCGCGGTCCTGTGGCTGGCGGCGGCCGCGGCCGCTCAAGTCCCGAATCTGGCTTCGGCGCCCTGGGGAGACGCGCCGCTCTCCCCGACCACAGCGCTCGCCGATGCTCCTGGACAGGCGGGAACGACGGCGCCGGCCACGCGTCAGGCGGCACCTGCGCCCGCGGCACCCCAGGTTTCGCCCCTTGGCTGGCAGGGCTTCGTCCAGCTCCAGTGGGGCGCAGGCCGGATCGGAACCGTCGAGTCCAACGGCACCTATGGCGGCGCTTTCGCCTCGGTCATTATCGCAGATCTCGATGTGGGCTACGGCCTGACCGATCACATCACGGCGGACATCGGCCTGCCGGTGATCTTCACTCGCAGCCCGTTTTCGCCGGTCACCGATCACGATTACTACTGGTCCACGCTATTCGGCGAGCCTTACGTGGACGTCCGCTACAGCGGCACCCACAACGAGGTCAACTACACTTCGATCCTGACCGGCACCATCCCTGCCGCCAGCGATGCTGAGGTGCGAATCTACAGCACGGGCCGCTTCGGCGTGGACTGGTTCAATCACGTCGACAAGCACTACGGCAGCATCACGCCGTTCCTGAATTTCGGCCTCTCAAACGGCGTGGTCAGCCGGTTCATTATTCCGCGGCCCTATTTCACCGCCCGGCCTTACCAAACCTTGGGCTTTCTGGTGGACGCCGAGGTGGGTGGCGAGTATAAACTCCACAACAGCGGGCTTACGAAAGGCGTCTCACTTGGGGCGTCGTACTATGTTCTCGAGCCCGGCGGCCCCCAAAAGGTCTTCAGCCGTTACGTTTTGCCCTATTCGTCCCTGGCAGGCTCGGGCGTCCATAATCAGTACTTCGCCGCCACCTTCCAGACTACCGGGAACGACAAGATCTCGCGCGATAACGGCTACACCGGGACTCTGGACATCACGCGGTTTCAAAATGTTGACATTCAGCTGGCCTACACGCACAGCGTCCACTACCACATGGATATCTACACGGCCATATTCAACTTTGATACCGGTCAGCTGCTCCGAAGCATCATGCCGCATCGTCATTGAAACGGGGATTCCGCGCGAAGGGATGGACGGAACGAGTGGGCAGTCTTAGGCGCTACGGTGCCGCGGCGCTCGCGTCAATCATGAGCCGAGATTCAAGGAGATTCTGGATAAGGATGTCGGTGCTGACTTGCCTGGTCGCGCTCACCGGGATGTCTCAGGCCGAGGCCGGAGCGGCCGGCGCCGGCGAATCCGGCACACCGCCTACCGCCTTGGCCGCGAGCGGACCAGGCTTGAGGATGCCGTACGGTTCGCTGCCCCTGGGTTTCGAACCCAACCGGGGCCAGACGGACCCGGCCGTTCGATTCTTGTCGCGCGGTGCGGGGTATGGCTTGTTTCTCACTGCGGATGGCGCCGTGTTAGCGCTGCGGGGTGAAACCCGTGAGGCGCACGGAGCGGGACATGTGCAGCCCGCGGGGGCCCAAGGACAGCCGGCGCCAGCCTTTTTTCGCCTGAAGCTTGTCGGAAGCAACGCCAGCGCGGTGATCGCGGGCGCGGATGAGCAGCCCGGCAAGAGCAACTATTTGATCGGCAATGACGCCAGCAAGTGGCTCACGGGCGTGCCCAACTACGCGCGAGTGACATATACAGACGTTTACCCGGGCGTGGAGCTCGTCTATTACGGCAGCCAGGGCCGGTTGGAATATGACTTCGTCGTGGCTCCAGGAACAGACCCGCGGGTGATTGCTCTCGAGCTGGGAGCGGATGCGCCCGGCGGGGATTCGGCGGTGCAGCGCTGGGCGCAGGGCGTGGCGCCTGTCCGCCTCTCCGCCAATGGCGACCTGATCCTCGAGACTGAGAGCGGCCAGATTTGCTTCCAGAAGCCGACGGTCTACCAGCGGGGTCCGGCGGGCGAGAGACGTTACGTTCAGGCTGGCTACCGGCTGGAGAAGAGACCTTCGGAAGGCGGCAATCAATCAGCCCGGATCGGCTTTCGGCTTGGACCGTACGACCACCGCCTGCCCTTGATCATCGATCCGGTGCTGGTCTATTCGACCTACCTGGGGGGCAGCGGCGGTGACACCGGGTACGGCGTCGCGGTGGACAGCGCCGGCGAAGCTTACGTGGCCGGAGGCACGGCCTCCCTCAACTTTCCCGTGAAGTCGGCGTACCAGGGATCGGCCAATGGCCAGGGCGACGCCTTCGTCGCCAAGTTGAATGCCACAGGGTCCGGCTTGATCTATTCGACTTACATTGGCGGCAGCGCGTCTGACGTGTCCAACGCCATCGCGATCGACGAGTCGGGGAACGTCTACCTGGCCGGCTCCACCTCGTCCTCCGACTTTCCGGTGACGGCCGGCATCCCGCAATCGTCCTTTGGAGGCAACACGGATGCATTCGTATTGAAACTGGAGGCTTCCGGCGCGGCACTCAGCTACGCCACCTATCTCGGGGGCAGCGCCGCCGACTACGGGCAAGGCGTGGCGGTGGATAGCTCCGGAAACGCTTACGTCACCGGCTCTACTCAGTCGCCGGACTTTCCCACCGCCAATGCCATTCAGATTGGCAACGACAACTGCACGGTGATCAACCAGGTGACGACCTGCTCGGCCGACGCCTTCGTAGCGAAAATCAACGCCCAGGGCACGACCCTGGTTTACTCCACCTACCTGGGTGGATCCTCGGCGGACTCGGGGCAGGCTATTGCCGTCGATGCCCAGGGCGACGCCTACCTCGCCGGCTACACTTACTCCTCTAACTTCCCGGTCCAGAATCCCTTGCAGAGCTCTTCGGGCGGAGGGATCGATGCCTTTGTGACGGAGATCAATCCGGGTGGTACCGCGTTAGTCTTCTCCACATATCTGGGCGGCGCCGGAACGGATCAGGCGTTCGGGCTTGCACTCGATCGCCTGAACAACATCTACGTGACGGGTCAAACTCAGTCTGCTGACTTTCCGACCTCCCCCCTTGTTTCCCAGGTCGCCTACGCGGGGAATGGCGACGCATTCCTTACCAAGATCGCGGCAGGCGGAACGGCCTTGTCCTACTCGACCTTCATTGGAGGAGGCGCCGTGGACCAAGGCAACGGTGTGGCGGTGGACTCGACCGGTGACGCGGTGGTGGTCGGGGTCACGAGCTCGAGCAACTTTCCCTTGGTGGATCCTTCGCAACGAATCCTGGGACTCACGGGGGCGGGGAACTGCCTGAGCCCCAGCGGAGAGACCACGGTCTGTTCCGACGCCTTCGTCACTCAACTGAACCCGTTTGGGAGGATTAATTATTCCACCTACCTGGGTGGAACCGGTGCCGATTTCGCACAGTCGGTGGCGGTGGATTCCTCCGGAACGCCCTACGTGACCGGTGCGACGGCCTCGTCCAATTTCCCGGCCATTGTGGGAGCGCTACAGGGCGTCTATACCGGGTCAAGCCCATCCACCAATGCCTTTGTCGCCAAAATCGACGCGACGGACGCTCCGGCGGTAGCCCTGAGCCCGCAAAGCATCAACTTTGGCAACCAGGCGCTGAATGTGACCAGCCCTGCACAGTCGATTACGCTGATCAACCCCGGTAGTTCGCCGCTACAGATTACCGGGATCACGGCCAGCGGCGATTTCGCTCAGACCAACACTTGTGGCACGGTCGTCCCAGCGGGCAGCGGCACCTGCACGATCAACGTGACCTACACGCCGACCACGGCGGGTCCGAATACCGATCAGATCGCCATCGCTGACAATGCTTCGGGAAGCCCTCATAACATTACCGTTACGGGAAACGGGGTGACGGGCAACGGGGGTTCATTGACCTTGACGCCCAAGAGCTTGACCTTTCCCGTTCAGACGATCGGCGCCACCAGCCCGCCCCAGACGATCCAGGTGGTGAACGGCAGTCAGGCGGCGGTGACCATTACAGCCATCGCGGTCACGGGCGACTTTGCCGAGACGAATAACTGCGGTCCCAGCACGACCGTCCTGAATCCGGGTACGAGCTGCACCGTCGCCATCACCTTCACCCCCACGGCGGCCGGAACACGCTCAGGGTCGCTCAGCATTACCAACAACGCTGCCGGCGGAACGCAGTCCGTCTCGTTGACAGGCACCGGAGGCGGACTTTTCACCCTCTCCGCCACCAGCCTGACCAGCACGATCCTGGTGGGCACGACCTCCACCACCTTTACGGTTTCGGCCTCCGCAGCTAGCACGTTCACTTCGAGTATCACCCTGTCGTGCTCGTCCGGCGCCACCTGTTCGTTTAACCCAGCCACGATCACCGCCGGACAGAGCAGCGTGCTGACGGTCAGCGGATTATCGGCCACTACCGCCAATCCGCTCAATGTGACGGTGACCGGGACCAGCGGCTCCAATACCGCAACGCTGTCGCTGAAGATCTTCTTGCAGGATTTCTCTCTGACCGCGGCCCCCAGCCTCTTTTCGCTGAATGCTGGCCAGTCCGCCACTTACGTGGTGACGGTGACGGGGACCAATGCCTTCAACGGCGTAGTCTTACTCAACTGCAGCAGCGCGCTGCCCAACCTGACTACCTGCAGTTGGTCTCCGAGTTCGGGGGTCAGCTTACACGGGTCCACCACGACCAGGGCCACGCTTACGGTCACGACCACCACGCAGCAGACTTCCGGCGGCTGGCGGACACGTCACGGCTGGCCGAAGCCTCCGGGGCGCGGCAGGCTGCCCAGTCAACTCTGGCCCGCCGTCGCCGGCATCGTTGCGCTGCTCGCTGCCGTCTTGGCCGGCAAGCGTAAGCGCCGCCAGACCGTCACCCGGTGGGCGCTGGTGGTGACGGGAATCTTCTTGTTGGCCCTGCCTGGGATAAGCTGCGAGAACTATGGGTACAACGTCATTGCACCCCAGCCGATCGTCGGTACCCCGACGGGGGTCTATGTGATCACGATATCGGGTACGCTCGGCACCAATGCGGGCGTGATCCGAAGTACCAGTGTGAATCTTACGGTTTCGCCGGGTTAGAGGGCGAAGTGTTCGAGTATGGGTGCTCTTGGGGCGCTATCTGGTGTGTCGCGAAGTGGGCGGAAGGGACTCTTTCATAGACCGATGTTCGTGACCATGCCCCGGAACGAAGCCGGAATGTGCTTTAGAATCAGCGGATCCGAAAGCTGGGGTCCGGTCAATGAGATCGCAGCCCGGCCGCGGATCAAGGTTGAGCTCCGGCAACCTGAGCGAAGCTGGGGCCGACCTTGCCAAGGTGAGAGTGAGCGGGCAGGTTGATTTGTGCAAGTTATTCACATCAGGATACTTAGCTTGAGGAGAGGGGAGGGGGCATCCCTAGTGGCGAGCGTCTCCGACGTTGCCGGGAATCCAGAACGCCCCTTTCGAGGTTGGTTTAGCCTATGCGCACGCTGCAGTGGTCTGGTATAGCTCTCTTGCTTTCATGCATTCCCGCCTTTGGTGCCGGGGATTCTCGCGGAGCTCCGCCGTCAGCAAAGGATCTCTCTTCGAGAGGCGTGCGCGCGGCGTACGGCCAGCTGCCTTTGAGCTTCGAAGTCAACCAAGGCCAGACAGACCCCACGGTTCGATTCCTATCGCGGGGCCAGGGATACACCCTCTTTCTCACGCCCGAGGAGGCGGTGCTCGCGCTCCGCGGATCGGCGGTCAACCCGCAGGCAGCGAAGTCCGTCGATCACTCTGTCCCAACTGTGGCAACTGCAGCCGCGCGGACTAGTGGTGCGGTCCTGCGAATGAAGCTGGCGGGGGCGAATCGAACGGTCGTCGTGGCAGGCGCCGATCCGTTGCCGGGCGTCAGCAACTATTTCATCGGCAAGGATCCCAGCAAGTGGCTGACCGGCATCCCCAACTATGGCGGGGTGAGATACACCGGCATATACCCTGGGGTGGACCTCGTCTATTACGGCAAGCAGGGTCAGTTGGAATACGACTTTGTGGTCGCGCCCGGAGCCAACCCCGGGGCGATTGGTTTGGACGTGGGCGCGGCGCCCTTGCAACTGGACGTCAACGGGGATCTGATCGCTGCGACGGAGGAAGGCGAGATACGCTTCCGGAAACCCACCGTCTATCAGCCCGGCCCGGGGGGTGCGAGACGCTCCGTTGAAGCGCGCTACCTGCTGGAGAGATCGTCCGGACCCGAAAGGCGAGAATCGAGAGTCCGTTTTGAGCTTGGATCTTACGACCGGCGCCTGCCGTTGGTGATTGATCCGGTGCTGATCTACTCCACTTATCTTGGCGGCAGCGGCGGTGACGTGGCCTACGCGGTCGGTGTCGATGGCTCCTTCAACTCTTATGTGGCCGGATTCACGAGCTCGACGGATTTTCCCACTGCCTCCCCTCCGCAAGGCACCAGCGGCGGCAACGGAGACGCCTTCATCTCGAAGCTGAACCCTAACGGCACGGCCCTTGTTTACTCCACCTATCTCGGGGGCTCCGGGTCGGACAGCATCGCGGCCCTGGCGGTCGATTCCAAAGCCGACGTCTTCGTGACCGGCCAGACGACGTCAACGGACTATCCGACCACGCCCACCAAGTCGTCCACGTCTTCTTCGGTGGCTTTCCAGACAGCCTATGGCGGCAACGGCGATGCCTTTGTTGCCGAGCTCTCGAGCACCGGCAGCTCGCTCGTTTATTCCTCCTACCTGGGCGGTAGCGGAGCCGACTTTGGGCAGGGAATCGCGGTCGATTCCTCCGGCAACGCCTATGTGACTGGCTCGACCCAGTCGCCCGACTTTCCGATCCCCTCGGGAACGACTCCCTTCCAGTCTACGCTGGCGGGTTCGTCCGACGCCTTCGCCGTCGAGGTCAACTTTTCGGGCACAGCCTTGACCTATTCGACTTACCTGGGCGGTTCCGGGGCGGACACGGGCCAGAGCATCCAGGTGGATAGCTCCGGGAATGCTTACATTGCCGGATACACGTTTTCCACCGACTTCCCGACCCTCAATCCCATACAGGCGGCCAACGCCGGAGGTGGCGACGCCTTTGTCACCGAGCTGAACGGCACTGCCTCCGCGTTAGTCTTCTCGACCTACCTGGGAGGTAGCGGGCGGGATCGCGCCTTTGGCCTCGCCCTGGATAAGTCCGCCAACATCTACATCGCCGGCGACACGCAGTCGAGTGACTTTCCGACCACGAGCGGCGCCTTCCAGACCGCTTACGGAGGCAACGGCGATGCCTTTGCCACGGAGGTCAGCGCCGGGGGCAAGTCCGTAACCTATTCGACTTACATCGGCGGCAGCGGGACGGATCAGGGAAACGGAATCGCTCTCGATTCCTCCGCCGATGCCTTCGTGGTGGGCTTCACTCAATCGAGTGACTTTCCCACCGTCAACCCCTTCCAGGCAGTCCTCGGGCTCACGGGTGGAAGCTCCTGCGGATCCAGTCCTTGCGCCGACGCTTTCGTCACCCAGTTGAACCCGTCCGGCAGCAAAGCCGTTTACTCGAGCTATCTTGGTGGAAGCGGGGCAGACTTTGGCCAGGCGGTGGCCGTGGACAGCACGGGTGATCCTTACCTGGCAGGAAGTACGTCCTCGACCAATTTCCCGGCGATCGCCGGGGTCTACCAGGGCGAGCTGGGCGGCGTGGCGGGCAACGCCTTTGTGGCCAAGGTTGACGCCGCCAATTCGCCGGCTATCGCGCTGTCTCCGGCCAAGATCAATTTCGGCAACGAGACGGTGAGCGTCAGCAGCTCCACCCAGACGGTCACTGTCGTCGATGCCGGCACCGCGCCGCTCCTGATCACGCAGATTGCACCCCCAAGCAGCGACTTCACCGAATCCGACAACTGTATCGGCTCGGTGGCGCCGCAGGGAGGCTCCTGCACGATTAACATTACGTTCACGCCCACCGCGACGGGCTCGGTCACCGACCAGTTCTCAATCACCGACAACGCCGCCGGCAGCCCGCACATTATTACGGTGACGGGTACCGGTGTGACCCAGGCGACGGCCGTCACGGTGGCGCCGGCCAGCCTTTCGTTTCCCAACACCTACGTCAGCTCTGTAAGCAGCGCGCAGACGGTAACGATTACGAACACGGGCGTGGCCACGCTCAACATCACCGGTATCAGCGCCAGCGGAGACTTCACCCAAACCAACACCTGCGCTGCCCTCAATAACGTCCTCAACGTCGGACAAAGCTGCTCCGTGTCAGTCGTCTTTAGGCCCGTCGCCAGCGGCAGCCGGAGCGGCTCACTCAGCATCAGCGACAATGCCGCCGGGAGTCCGCAGACCGTCGCGCTCTCAGGAAACGCCCTCGCGCTTTTCTCGATTGGGGCGAGCAGCACGACGTCCTCCGTGCTGATTGGCTCGACCTCGGCGACTTTCACCATGACCGCGACCGACGTCAACGGCTTCACGGGGGCTATCAGTTTCTCTTGCGCCACCAGCGTGAGTTGCAGCTTCAGTCCCACCTCAATCTTCGGCGGTCAGACCAGCACCTTGACGGTCAGCGGTCTCTCGGCCTCCACGGCCAATCCCTTCAACTTCACCGTCACCGGGACCAGCGGCTCGCAAACGGCCACCGTCAATCTGTCGGTCCTTTTCCAGAGTTACTCTCTGGCAGGGTCGCCCGCCCTGGTCACGGTGGTGGCGGGCAGTCCAGCGAGCTACACGATTTCGGTAACACCGATCAACGGCTTCAACCAGCAGGTGGGTCTGAGCTGTACCGGTACACTTCCGCTCGGAGCCGGCTGCACTTTCTCACCGGGGTCCGTCACGCCGAACGGCACCGCTCCGGTGAGCGCCTCGCTCAGCATCCGGACGACCCAGTCGGCTCTGGGTTGGCGGTTCGGTCCCGGACGCATGCGTCCGCCGCGTTCGCTGCTGATCTCGGGTGCGGTCTGGTTACTCCTCACTCTGTTGCTCTTCGTGAAGCGCAGGCAGTCGGTGCGGCTCTGTACGCCCTCGCTGCGCTTCTTCGCCGCTTCGCGGGCGGCACTGATCGGCTTTGTGCTGCTCTTCCTGTTGCTCCTGGGTAGTTGCCGTGGGATCACGACCTCGACGGCGCCGACCCCGACCGGCAATTACATCATCACGATCACTGGGACATTGAACTCCAACACGGCGGTCCAGGAAACCACTACGGTGGACTTGGCGATCACTTAGGCGAGGTGAAGGCTGGTTGGCGGGGCCCGACGCGGCGGAGGGACGAACGACGCAAGGGCGGGAGACTAGCGTACCAACTCGTGTTTGTAGCCGTTGGCCGTGAGAGCGGCGATCAGTTGGCTGACCTGCTCCGGGCCCCTGGTCTCGAAAGTCACATCGATGACCGTTTCCCCCAGGTTGACGCCGTAGTAAGCTCGGTCAAACAGAAGCTCGACAATGTTGGCCCGATGCTTGGCGATGATGCGCGTGAGTTCATGCAGCGAACCGGGACGGTCCAGCAAGTGAATCCGTAAGCGAACCATCCGGCCGTCCTTCACCAGGCCGCGCTCGATGATGCGCGCCAGCAGAGTGACATCGATATTCCCTCCGCACACGAGGACGGCGGTGCGCTGGCCGTGCAGTTTCGTCTTACCCTGCAGCAGCGCCGCCAAAGCCGCCGCGCCCGCCCCTTCGGCCAGCGTCTTCTCCCGTTCGAGCAATACCAGGATCGCACTGGCGATGTCTTCCTCTTCGACCGTGACGATCTCGTCCACGTAGCGCCTGACGAGGGGCAGCGTCAGATCGCCGGCGCGCCGGACGGCGATGCCATCCGCCACTGTAATGGCCGGCTCGATCGTCACCGGCCGGTGCTTGGCGAGCGCCACCGCCATCGAAGGCAGGCGCGCGGTTTGAACGCCGATCACGCGCACGCCCGGCTCTTTCTCCTTGATGGCGCAGGCGACTCCGCCGATCAGGCCACCGCCGCCGATCGGCACAACGACGGCTTCAAGACCGGGCATTTGCTCCAGCAGTTCCAGCCCGATCGTTCCCTGACCGGCGATGACGGCGGGGTCGTCAAAAGGGTGCACGAAGGTGTAGCCCCCTTCATCCCCCAGACGCAACGCCTCGGTGTAAGCCTCGTCGTAGTTGGCTCCGTGCAGGATCACTTGGCCGCCGTAACTTCGGGTCGCCATCACCTTGACCAGGGGTGTGGGTTCGGGCATGACGATATGAGCCTTGATGCCGCGGCGCGAGGCGTGATAAGCGACCGCCTGGGCGTGGTTGCCGGCGCTGGCCGCGATCACGCCACGACTGGCCTCTGCCGGGCTGAGGGTTGCCAGCTTGTTGAGGGCGCCCCGCTCCTTGAAGGCGCCAGTCATTTGCAGATTTTCGAGCTTGAGATAGATCTGCTGACCGGTGAGCCGCGACAGGGTCTGCGAGTGCGCGCAGGGTGAGAGGTAGATCGAGCCGGCAAGGCGGGTCTGGGCCTGCTCAATGTCGGCCACGGAAATACAGAGGGATGCTGATGGGGCGCTCATGATAATTTTCTTCAACAACGATCATACCGGAATTCGTCTCCACCATAATGTTCTGTAACCGGAAGCCGACCCGCTTCTGCCGGACCGAGCTGCCCTTGCGCCCGCTCCCGAGGCCGAGGCAATCGGTCTGGAAACATGCTGGGGTTTTCGGTTAACCTGACCCGCTATGCCTGTTGAGTCCGAGCGCTCCTCAGCCCAGATTGAAACGACGGCGCCCGCAGGGGCGCGAGCGATCTCGCTCCCGCGGGCCGTCGGCTACCTGGGCTCGGCTGCGATCGTGATCGGCACCATTATTGGCTCGGGGATCTTTCTGGTGCCCCACAATGTCGCCCGGCAGGTGGGGAGCACGGGCGGCCTGTTTCTGGTCTGGATCGTGGGCGGAGCCTTGTCGCTGGCCGGCGCGCTCTCACTGGCGGAGCTGGGCGCAGCCCTTCCGGAGACGGGCGGGGTCTACGTTTACCTGCGTGAGGCCTACGGCAAGCTCTTCGCCTTTCTTTACGGTTGGGCCATGCTGCTGGTGATCCACTCAGGCTCCGTGGCCACGCTCGCCGTGGCCTTCGGCATCTACAGCTCGTCCTTCGTTCCGCTGACGCCCGCCGGGCAGAAGATAGCGGCCGCAGGAGTCATCATCGTGGTCACGCTGGTGAACGTGCTGGGCGTCCGCAGCGGCGCGGCGGTGCAGATGCTGTTCACGTTCGCCAAGCTGGCGGGTCTTGCCATCATCATGGCCTTCGCCCTTCTGGCCCGCGGCGTTGTATCAGCGGCTTCGCCGGCTGCTTTGCCGACGCCGCACACCACGCTGAGCTCCTTCGGGATAGCGCTGATCGGCGTGCTGTGGGCTTACGAAGGCTGGCACATGCTCTCTTATACGGCCGGCGAGGTGAAGAACCCGTCGCGGGTCCTGCCACGCAGCTACCTGCTGGGGACGCTCATCGTGGTGGCGGCCTATCTGGGGGCGAACGCGGCCTATCTTCGCGTGCTGCCCCTTCCGGCCTTGGCCCAATATCAGCGCGTGGCGGCGGAGGCCATGCAGCGCCTCGAAGGTCCGGCCGGCTCGGCTTTTGTTTCAGGCCTGATCCTCTGCTCGATCTTTGGCGCCCTCAATGGCACCATTTTGACCGGGCCGCGAGCCTACTTCGCCATGTCGCGAGACGGCGTCTTTCTGAAGTTCGCCGGCCGTGTTCATCCCCGCTTCCTGACGCCGGCCATGGCGATCCTGCTTCAGGGCGCCTGGTCCATTGTTCTCGCGGTCAGCGGCTCTTACGAGCAGCTCTATACCTATGTGATCTTCACCGGCTGGTTCTTCTACGCCGCTGCCGCTTTAGCCGTGATCATCTTACGCCGCCGGCAGCCCGGCCTGGAGCGGCCTTACAAGGTATGGGGATATCCAGTCGTGCCGGTCGTCTTCGTCTGCGCGGCACTCTCCATCGTCACCAACACCCTGGTGAGCAAGCCGCGGGAATCCGCCTTTGGCCTGGCCTTTGTGCTCACCGGAATCCCCATCTTCCTGCTCCGGAGAAAGCCCGTCCAGGCCCGAAACTGATGAGGCCAACTCGCCCAGCGGAGGCTGAGCCGTCAGGTCACGTCTGCAAACTTTGAGGGGGTCGCCAGCGCAATTCACTATCATGCCTAAGACACCTGTCAGTATCCGTCCGCTCCACCGCTACGAAGACTTTCGCGATTGCGAGCGCCTGCAGAGGAACGTGTGGGGCACCGTCGCCGCTTCGGCGGAGGTACTCTTCGTCGTCCAGAAGAACGAAGGAATGATTCTGGGGGCGTTTGCTGGGAAGGAGGTCGTGGGCTTTCTCTTTGCCTTCCTCGGACGGCGCCACGACCACTTGATCCACTGGTCGCACATGATGGCGGTCGAGAGCGCCTATCGCGACCGCGGCCTGGGCTTGAGGATGAAGCTGGCCCATCGCCGCTACGCGCTGGAACAGGGCATTCGTTCCATCGCCTGGACCTACGATCCCCTGCAGAGCCGCAACGCGACGCTCAACCTGGCCCGTTTGGGCGGCGAGGTCGACGAGTATGTGCCCAACTGCTACGGCCGCTTCCCGAGCGCCATCGAAAAAGGCCTCCCCAGCGACCGCTTCGTCGTCAACTGGCGGATCGGCAGCCGTCACGTTGAAAAAAGACTGGGGCGCCAGAGCCCTCCCGCCGATCCGTCCGGCTTGACCGCGGTCAACAGTGCCGTGCTCGATGCCCGCGGCCTGCCCGTGAATCGCCGCCTGCGCCTCTCCCTCCGGGATCCTCGCCTGCTGGTGGAGATCCCGACCCGCACCGACCGGATGCGCTCGCTGGACCTCAAGCTGGCGCTGCGCTGGCGCCTGGAAACCCGGCGAATCTTCCTTCGCTACCTGCAGGCCGGCTATCGCGTGGACGATTTCGTGCCGCCGGCCGAGGCCAACCCGAACCGGGCCTTCTACGTGCTCGTGCGAGGCGATGCCCGCAGAGGCTAGGTAGATACCAGTCAAGTAGGCTACTCTGGCGCGCGCTGGGCCGAGCCGCTGGCCAGGGCGCGCTGGAGGATCTCCTGCATCTGCCGCGAAGCCTGTCGCGCCAGGCGGCCCTGTTCCCGGCCGAGCTCACCCTGTTTCCGTCCGAGCTCTCCTTGCTTGGCCCCCAGCGCGCCCTGCTGCCTTCCAATGCTGCCCTGCTGGGCCCCGGCCTTGCCTTGCAGATTGCCGATCTCGCCCTGCAGGTTCCCGAGCTCGCCTTGCAGCCGGCCCAGTTCCTCTTGAGTCGCATTCGCTCCCAGCTCCCGGATCATGGCTTCGACTTTCTTGAGCCGGGCCTCGAGATCGCCGGGTACCTGAACGCGAACCTTCTCCATTTGCTGGCCCAAGGCCTCCTGCTGGCGGCCCAGATCCTCCTGCTGCTTGCCGAGGACCTCTTGTTGCTTGCCGAGCTCCTCCATGGGCGCATAGAGCTTTTGCGCCGCTTCCACCGTGGCCGTGTCGCGGATCACATACGCGTCGCCGCTATGGATGAACCAGATGAAATCGCCCGGGATCTTCTTCTGCAGCGATTTCACCTCGTCGCGGTCGTCCTCCGATCCCGAGACCGTCACCGAAGCTCCCTGGACGATGGCAAAATCCATGCCCTCGCGGTCGCCGTTTAAGACCGGGGTGTCTTTCTGGGCCACGGCAGGAGGTGGCTCCGGCGGGTTTGGCGGTGCGATCTCGGCGCCCTCCGGCGGCACGGGCGCGAGAGGCGCTACGGGCGCCACCGCCGGCGCCGGTGCGGCCGTTGGGGCGGGCGCCGCGTCTGGCACTGCCGGCGCCTGAGGGACCTGTGGCGCAGCGGGCGCCGGGACCTGCCATCTGACGGTCGTGGCGCTGGCGTAGGTGTTCGAGGGCGAAAACCAGGCGCGGCCGAGGATGGGATGCGTTGCCGCCGTGACGTAAACGACCGGCGCCGCCAGCAGCGCCATCAGAGCCAGGGTTGATGCTCCCGGCCGGCGCTCCGAGCTCCGGCCGCGCGCCAGCACGTTCTCGATCCGGTTCTTGGCGTCGCCCCCGCGGGCCATGGCGACCCCTTGCAGATCAATACGGCCGTGGCGATTCGAGACTGCCCCAAAGAAGCTCATCAGGACCTCCGCATAGTGAATCGGTTCGGCGCCCGCATCGAGGGCTGCCGCATCGCTGGCCTCTTCGGCCAGATCGGCCAGGCGTCCCGCCAGCCACCAGCCCAGCGGGCTGAACCAGAAGACGCTCCGGTAGATCAACGACAGGGTTCGCGTGAGCGAATCCCTCCTTTTGACGTGAGCCAGCTCGTGGGCGATAACGGGCGAGAGCTTGGCTGTTTCCCATTCGCGCCACCCGCCCGGGAGCACGATCACCGGCCGCGCCACTCCGAGGGTGAGGGGCACGTTGACCGCCGTCGACTCCAGCAGCAGCGGAGCGCGCTCGATGCCCATGGCCAAAGCGTGCCACTCGAGCCAGCGCAGAGCGCGCGGCTCGCTGACGCGACAGGATCGCCGGCGCAGGCGGTGGCTCAACAAGAGTCCCAGGCCCAGGCGCGCGAGCAGGAAACCGAGCACGAGAAGGTAGATCGCGAGCGGCAAGGCCGCGGTCCAGGCGGCCTTGGCCGCCGGCGACAGGGACGGGATCAGCATCGACCGAAGCCCAGGGCCACGATCCGGCCTTCCGTCGGACCCCTCGCCCTGCCGCGGCCGCGTGGGCGCGAGACTTTGAGCGGCGGTCGCGCGCGAGCTGTTGCCGGTGCTGACGGCGGTGGCCCCGCGGTGCGTGTTGCTTGAACTGTCCGCAGTCCTGGCGACCGGCTGATGTAAGGCGCGCGCAGCCTGGCCGGCGCCAATCCAGAGCTCTGCCCTCGCGACCTGTTTGAGCAGCGCGCTCTCTGGCAGCCGGTTCGCCGGCAGCGTACTCAGCGCGGCCAGCGCCTTGCCGGCCGGCAGGGGCAGCGGCAGAGCGGGCAGCAGCCATCCCAGGACCGGCAAGGCCAGGGCCGCATAAAGGACGATGGTCCACACCGTGAGCTGCACGGCGGCGTTCTTGACGCGCAGCAGCCGCAGCGCCAGCGCGGCCGCGCCGGCCAGCACGATCGCACGCAGGGCGGGATCGGCGAGATGGCGGAGCAGTTCGGGAGATCGCTCGATGACGGCCTGCGAAGTCATGATCTGCCCTCCTTCTTGCTGGCAATCTTCTGCGCCAGCCTCTTCAGCTCCTCGCCGTCCAGCACGCGGTTCTCAACCATGCCGACCAGCAACTGCTCCACGGACCCGCCGCAGAAGCGGTCAACAATGTGGCTGACGGCGCGGGCCGCGAGGTTGCGGCGAGCCTGAACGGCCCGGTAAACGTAAGTGCGCCCCTCGACCTCGTGGCTCACGAATCCCTTTTCTTCGAGACGCCGCAGCACGGTGCGGACGGTGGAATCTTTGATCGCATGTTCGGGCAGCAGCGCCTCGCGGCAAGCCTCCGCGGTCGTGCGGCCGCGGGACCAGACGTGGTCCATCACTAACTGTTCGAGTTCACCCAGGTTCCTGGGGCGAGTTTTCTTGAGCGTCGTCATCGTCAGCGTATTGGACGGACCTCCTTGCCTTCCGTTAGCCCCAGTAACGTTACGATATGTAACATTTAGCGCAGCGGCTGTCAAGCCCCCTTGTGAAAAATTTTTGCTTAGCGCCGGGTCTTCACTTCACGGGCAGGGGAGCGGCGATAAAGAGGCTCGTCCCTTCGGGTGAGCATCGGGTTCGTTTCAGGTTCCTTTAGGTTCGTTTGACTTCGGTGCAATACGCACCCCTCGATTCCAAACGACTTACTGAGTTCACGCTCGTGTTCTTCTGGGTTCGTTCAGGTTCGTTTTAGGTTCGTCTTTGCATCGTTTTGTTGATTCTAAATAACTTCTCGGGTTCGTTTTTGCATTTTTTCACCCGGGGGGGAGGGGGTGCGATGGCAGCCTCGGCAGAAATGTCCACCAGACTGAGACAACCCGAGACCCGACCTTTGACCGGGAATGCCACCAACAGACAGCGACTTTGCGGAAGCCTGCCCCTACCAGACCGGCTCGGCCGAGGACCTCCAGTTGAGTTGCTGCAGGCGGCGCACGATCTTCGGGTTAGATCTTTGTAAATCATACACTTAATAACCTACAAGTATACGACAGGAAGCGCGACGTGTCAAGGGGCAAGTGAAGGTGAAGGAACCGCAGCTTCACAACCCGAGTGAGCTCGGCCCTGGCTGGCAAATCCGATTTTAGCTCGTGACGCAATTGAGAAAAAACTTCACACTGCGCGAGATCGAAACTGGGGTGTGAGGCAGAAATCCACTGTCCAAGCCTCTGAAAGGCCGCTCGTTAGAAAAAGCGGTCCCGGTTCTGGCGCCCGCCGCCATAGTCCGAGGGCGGGACGGTACAATGGCTTTATGAGTTGTAAATCCTGTGGAATCAGTGGCAAACGAGCAAGAGCTCGGCTGTCGGGCCAATCGTTTGTGAAGAGGTCAAAAAAAAGGATTCTTGGCCCCGACCGAACTCCCAGGGAGGCACGGGGCATGGTGGGGTCATAATAGCCAAGCTTATGCAAATAGATGAATTAACCGTTAGTCGTACCTCGGAGATCATCCCCCGACCCGAGGATCCCTTCGCCAATCGATTGCCGAGACTCCGCCCGCGGCCGCGGATGGTGTTCGCCGCCCTCGTCCTGGCCTTTGTTCTGGACGGATCGATCACCCAGGCAGCCGGACCTGAGCCTTCGGGCGGCCCGCCCGCGACCGCTGGATCGGCTCTGCCTTCGCCGCTCGCGGGACGGGAGCGTCCGCGCGTCCTGACCCGCTATCGCGTCTACTACAGCGCCTCCGCCCGGCCGCTGTTCCGCCTGGTGCGGGAGCGCCTCGAAGCCGGTCCCCAGGGGACGATGACGCCCCACGGCATGGACGAGGTCACCCTCGGCGTCTTCGACGCGGTCAACAACGCCCTCCGCGTGGACGCTACGCCGAATCCCGGCGGCACCCACACACCCGCCAATGCCGACCAGGTCTTTACCTCCATTTTCAACCAGGCAAGCGACTCCATTCGTGTCAATTGCGTGGCCGGCTGTGGCGGCGGCGGATCCCCGGGCGGCGTGAATGCGGCCGTGCAGTTCAACTCCAGCGGCGCTTTCGGCGGCGACGCCACCAATTTTTCCTACGATCCTGTGGGTCGCAACCTGACGGTGGGAAACCGGGTCACGGCGGCGAGCTTCGTGACCACCGGCCCGGGCGCGGCCTACACCCAGTGGACCGCCGGCGCCTTCTCGGGCGCGGCCGGCACCGTGACTTGCGGCGGCAACGCCTCCAACCAGTTCGCCTGCTCCGACAACAACGGCGCCTTGACGCAGATGGCCATGATCTCCGGCGACCTCGGCGGTTCGCAGGGGGCCGAGCAGGTGGCCGGCGTGCACCTCACCAACGAAGGCCAGCTCGGCAATCAGCCGATCACCACCACGGTTCCCAACGACACCAGCACCGGCACCACTCAGGGCCTGCTGGCGAAGATCAGCTCCGCCGGCGCGGCCGTGAAGGCCGCCACCACCGACACCGGGGTGCCGGTCTATATGGTGACTTCGCCCAGCGGCGCCGGGGGCAACGCCCGCCTGGTGATCGGCGGGCAGGGCTTGTGCACCTTTGACGCCACCCTCAGCAGTTCCAACCTGGGCCATTACGTCCAGGCGAGCCCCACCACCGCCGGCGACTGCCACGATGCCGGAGCGGCGTTTCCCTCGTCGGGCTGGACTCTGGGGCAGATCACGGCGGCTAGCGGAACAGCCGGTACCGTCCAGGTCCTGCAGGGCGAACTGCCGGGCTCGGGCAGCAGCGGCCTCACCTTCCAGGTTAATGGAACCAATACCGCCGGCCAGAGCACCATCAACTTTCAGAGCGGCGCCAACATCGCGATCGCCAACCCGTCGGCCGGTAATATCAGCGTGGCTCTTACGGGCACCCTGGCGCCCGCGCAATTGCCCGCGCCGACCGCCTCGACGCTGGGAGGGGTGGAGTCGATCTCGTGCGCCGCCGGGAGTCACATCAACGCTATCGCCAGCGGCACCGGGGCTCCCACTTGCGCGCCCGACTCCGGAGCCGGAACGGTCACCACGACCGGCAGCCCGGCCAGCGGCCAATTGGCGACCATGAGCGGCGCGGCCAGCATCACCAGCAGCGGCAACGCCACCCTCGACGCCAACGGCAACCTGGTGGCCGCCAGCAGCAGCACCAGGGGCAATCCGATCTTCAGCGCCACCGCCTACGGGTGCCTCGGGGATAACGGCGCCACCGACAATGCTTCCGCCTGTATGCCGGCGCTCCTTGGGGCCATCGGCACCTCTGGCGGCAGAATCTACTTCGGCCCGTCGGCTTCCAACGTCTATGCCTTCAAGTCGGCCGTCACCCTCAGCAACAGCAACGTTACCATCGAGTGCGCAACGGGCGTGGTTTTGCAGAGGTTCTCGGCCACGGACGGCTGGGACGTCAGCGGGAATTTTGACGTCATCAAGAATTGCACGCTGGACGGGAACGGCCAGAGCGGTTCAGGCACGGGGCCTATCGTCAACCTGAGTGGCAACGACAACCTGGTGGACGGGGTGACGCTTCAGAACGCCGGTGTCACCAATCCGGTCAAGGCGGCCATTGCGATCACGGCCGGGGCGCGCAACAAGGTCAGGAACGTCACCGGCAACTCCATGGCCGACCAGTGCGTGGAAATACTTCCGTCCAGTTCTCAGACCGTCAAAGATAGCCTGATCGCGTTCAACAATTTTACCCTCACCGCCGGGTCATCGAACCTTAACGGCATCTACCTAAGCGACTCCAACTCCAGTTCGGTAGTTTCCGGAACGCAGATCCTCTTCAATACCGTCTACGCCTCCGGCAGCAACGCCACCTGTTACAACCAATCGATGCAGCTTGGCAACAGCCAGGGCGAGGGCTCGAACAGTCAGCACCAGATCTGGATGGGCAACAAATGCACGGCCACGGCAGCGGTGGCCGGAGGCTTTCATCTCTTCGGCTTCTACCATTCGGTGGTGGCCGGCAATATCGCCGACGACCAGGGCCATGCCTCCGCCAGTACCCTCATCAACCTGGGCGACGTCTATGACTCCGCCGTGACCGGCAACTCGCTTAAGACCGCCAACGGTGGCATCACCCTCATCGATTTTGGCCGGGATTCGGTGACCGGCAATACCATCGATGGTGTGAACTCCAGCAAGTACGGCATTCGCGGCATCACTCAGTCCGGGATCGGCTCGGATACGGTCTTCAGCGCCAACGTGGTGACGATCAATTCCGGGCAGGCCGGAACCTGCTTCGCCCTCACTGCCAACTCATCCACGTTCAATATCTACGACAACTCTTTTGACGGTAACCACTGCCGGGGCGACGGCACGGCCGGCCAGATTGGCCTGGCGCTCGCCGATACCCTGGGGACGCTCTCTTTCACGAAAGTGGGAAGCAACCAATGGACGAACCTGCCGACCGGCATATCGATTGGCGCTGGGGCCGCGAACACCCAGGTGGGAAGCCAGCAGTTTGATAACGTCACCACCCCGGTGAGCGACAGCGGAACGAATTCGCGGATCGAGACCCATGTGGCCTACGGAACCGCGACCCTGGCGGGCGGCTCCGCCACCGTGACCCTCACCGGCGCGGATGTCTTCAATGGGGCGACCACCTATCTATGCCAGGCGGCTGATACCACCACCCCGGCCAATGCGGTGACGGTCTCGGCCTACACGTCGGGCACGGCCTTTTCCCTGGCGGGGACGGGCACGGACAGCGTCCGGTACACGTGCCGGGGCTGGTGAGGGAGGCCTATGCAAGGAAAAGGTTCCAAGGGTTTCAACTTCTGGCCGGTGGTCGTGCTGGTTGTTTGCCATCTGTCACTGGTCGCCGCGCTGCGCGGCCAGGGATACGACGCTTACGGCGGCTCGCTCAATCTGCCGTGCCCGGCCCCCGGGACCCTCAACACGCACGCCGGCATCTACAACGTGGCGATTACCAGCATCAACAGCAGCGGGAACGTCACCTTGGCGGCGGGCTCCAGCGTGTGGAAGGGCGAAGCGGTAGTGATCTCGGGAACCAGCGGAGGAGTCAACGACACCCCGGCCGGGACGTTCGACCGCATCGCAACCGACAACCACACCACCAGCGGCGGGATCTACAACCCCAACAGCGTGACAGCCGTGACCATTTCCCGCCCTCTGGGAGGAGCGGCCTCGACGGGCGGCACGCTCTCGGTCCGGTCGTTTTACGACGCGCTGGTGACCGACGGGTACGGCAATCAGCGCTGGATGATGTGCACGCCGGCGACCGCGGGACGAACCGGCTATGCGTTCTTCGGCCGATGGATCGCCAATGCTACCCGGAACACAGGAACCGGGCCTTATCCGATCAACACCCTGACCATCACGCGCACCATCTACACGCCCCAGCTCAACAAGAATCCCGTGAGTCCTACCAATAACGATTACAACTACTGTCTGAACGCGATCTTGAAACTCCAAGGCTACGGCTTCTCCGGATGGGGTGAATACGCCGAGCCGAAATGTAAACCCTGGACGTCATCCACCTACTGGCAAACGTCGGATCAATACCCGCCGGCGCAGATCCGCTGGCTATCCTTCAGTCCGAGGACCTTAAGCACGCAGTACACCTCGCTGCGTAACCTGTATCCTCCCCCGGGCCAGAATATTCCTCCCAAGAATTTTTACAATCTTCTCAAAAAGTCCAAGCATAAGACCGGCGAGTGGTCCGGCGACGTGGATCCCTTCTCAGCCGATCCGTCCGACGGCGGAGTTCTCTCGTACCAGAATTGGATTACGGCTTACATCGGAAGTCTCACCAACGGGACTTATCCGCTCACCTCGAACTACTCCGAGTACATGGTCGGATTCATTGATGAGTCGGACGAAACCACCCACACCAAAGGGTCGACCGATTTCATACCCTGGTCCGGCCAGACCGCCGTCTCGAACGCCAACGGCATGCTGTCGCAGAATATCTGCGCCAACTACTGCGCGCCGGAATGGGGAGAGATGGTTCTGTTCGCGTCTCCCTCCGTCTCTGTCTTCCCCTATCATTACTTTACCGGTTCGAACCCGTCCTCCACCTTCGCCTACGTTTCGGGCAGTACTTACGATACGGCGGTGGAGAGCAAGGCGCGGCTCGCCAACTGGCTCCAGGGAAACACGGACTCGACCGCCGCCACTGGCAACGCGTCGAGCAGCGGCAACGTGGTGACAATCCCGTTGCCTGCCATCCACACCTTTGTCCCGCACGAGCGCATCACGGTCCGATCGTGCTCCAGCGCGGGTTTTAATACGGTGGCGGGCACGGGGGCCTACGTCTCGGGAACCACCCCGACCAGCACTACCTTCACACTGGCCGGCTCGGGAAGCGCCAGCGGCGTGACCGGCTGCGTAGTGACCACCGGCCCGGGATACACCAGCATCGGCGCCTTGGACACGGCCTGGACCAACGGCGGGCACACGCCCACCTACACCAGCTTCGGCAGCACCGCCACGACCTACACCGAGACCCTGGGCACGGGAAAAGGATCAAGCCAGCTTTACACCTACACCACCGCGCACGCCCCGTCTCCGTTGACCCTGCTCATCAAGGATGCCACCGCCAACACCTTTCTGGCGGGCGACGACGGCAGCGGTCCGATGGCGACCACTCCGACCCAGACCGGGTATTTCTGGACGGTGGGCTCCACCGCCAATTCCGGCACCATCACCTACAATACGGGCGCTACTTCGGTGACGCTCAATGTCCCGAGCGGAGACACGATCACCGTGACCTATCAAAGCGGAGGGTGGGGCTCGGGGACGGGACTCCTGGACGAGGACGGCTCCGGGAGCTGGCTGCCCAACTACCTCTTCGCGCATACCGGCATGAATCAGATCGAGCAGGACCTGAACGATTTCACGGTGGAGCTGTCAAAGTGGAAGTCGAAAGAGGAGCACGACGCTTTCAAAGCTTACTTTCCGGCCAACATCTTTCAAACCGGGACCATGGGCGCCTGGTCCAATCCCGCCTCGACGCCCGTGCTGGAGGGCCTAGCACCCTACGCCGATCTGGTGCAAATGGACGGAACCCCGATGGAGGATGCCACCTGCGGCACCGGTCCGGGAGGTCTCGCCACCTGCGCGCAGATCGCCGACAATCAGGCGCGGGTGAACTACGCCGCAGCCGCTCTCGACGTTAACGGCGTCCTGGTACCCTGGTACAACTTTGTGAGCACCATGGCCCAGCAGGAAAGCACCTTCAACGGTCATGCCTTCAGCACCACTCCCGGCTTCCCCAACTGGCAAACCCAAGCCCTGCGGGGAGCCTATTACAGTAACTTCATGAATGTCACCCTGAACACCCAGATCACCTCGGGCTGCAACTGTCTGGAGGTCGGACAATATCCGATTGTGGCCCAGGACTGGTGGGAGCTGACCGACGCCGGAGACAACGGAAGCAACAACAACGGGTTGTTTTCAATGTACTGGACTCCTTACGACGGCACCAATGGTATGGCGCAGAGCATCGACTCCTACGGCTACGCGATGGGGTGCTTTGTCGGCGAGTATGCGGGCGCTACCCAGGCTCCTTGTGATCCGCTCCGCTATAGCAACTTCCTGGGCCCGGTCACGACGGCCAACTGGCTGTGGACCAGCAACGTCTACCGGGTCCATGTCTCGGGCGCGGCAGGCGGCGGCCAACATTGAGGGGCCAGGCGTATTGAGCTCAACGTTCTTGGCCTGAGCCCGGGACCGGGTTCGAGGGACCCGGCTCCCTGGCCGGCCTTCCTTGCTTAAGGCATTCCTCCGCCAAGGCAAAGACCCCCTCGAAGAACTTCTCGGGTGTAAAGGCCGCGGCCGCCGCCTGGGCCCTCTGGCCCATCTCCCGGGCGCGGGTCCGATCCTCGATCAGCAGCGTCAGGGCGCTCCGCAGGCGATTCGCGTCGCCGGGCGGCACCAAGATTCCGGTCACGCCGTCCTCAATGTAATCCTCCGCCCACTCGCTGGCCACCACCACGGGCTTGCCGATGCTCATAGCGTTTTCGAATACCTGCCGCCCGCCCGGCTCGATGCAGCCGCCCTTCAAGGTGACCGCCACGATCGCCGATGCCGACAGCAGCCGGTAGAACTCCTCTTCGCCCACCTCGCCCAGGATCTCAACATTGGCCGGGCAAGTCGCGGCCGGCAGGCAGTGTCGTGGCGCCGCAATCACCACGCGCTGCGGCAGGCCGCGCGCCGCTTCCAGCAGGGTGTCATAGTCGCGGTTGGAGTAGCCTCCCGCGAAGACGTAGTCGCCCTCGCGGGCCGGATCGTGGATCAATTCCGGGGTCGTGTGGCTGTAAAGGAAGACAAACTTCGCCGTTCCCACTCCCAGCGCTTCCGCGTAGGCGCTGATCTGATGACGGGTAAAGACCACAATTCGGGCCGCGGCAGCGGCGATCTGCGCAGGTAGAGGCGGCGAAGGAGCCGCCGCAACCGCTCCTCAGGCAGGTTCCACATCCACTGGATGAAGATGTGAGGCGCGCGGTTGAAGCGCAGAAACCGCTGCATCAGGGCAAAGAGCAGGGCCGGGTGCTCGCAACCGGTCACTACTGCGTCGTACCGCCGGCTGGCGCGAAAGAGCCTCCACGCCCACCGCAGGTCCTGCAGGAATGACTGGGCTCCAGGCTTTCTCCACGTCCTCTGGACGTAGTCCTGCCAGCCCGGCAGCAACTCGGCGCGGGCCAGCCATGCCGGATGGTGCTTCTTGGCGTGAGTCGTGAGGATACGCGGCCCGTCCGCGAGTCCGGTTGACGCCATCGTGCTCTCCTTTGATCTGCTGGTCTCCATGAGACTCTGGTTATTTCACGCCGTCCGGCCCTCGCGCGCCGGTTGCCGGATGATCCGGCGCCTTGTTAGGCTGGTCGTATATGTGGTACACGATGATCAAACCCCGCCGCAAGGGTCTCGCGAGAATTTGGGTCGTGCTGGGCGCCGCCATGATTGCGTCGGTCCTGTCGCGATCCTCGGGCCGCTCGCAAGAGTCCTTGCGGATCGTAACCGGTCCACTGTACGCCGGTTATCTGGACGAGGACTTTGACGCGGTGCTGAGCGCCGCCGGCGGCAGTTCCCCCTATCACTGGCGAGTGGAGTCGGGGACGCTTCCCCAAGGCCTGTCGGTCGGCGATCGAGACGGGCGCTTTCATGGAAAGACAAAGCAAGCCGGCCAGTTTACTTTCTCGGTCGGGGTGACCGACCACAGTAACAACTCCGCGACCAAGAAGTTCGGTCTCACGATTTTCGAGCACCCCCTGGACGCTTACGGAGGCCTGAGCGACGTCCACTGCTCGGGCGGACGGCGTCCCCATTTCTACGCCGAAAAGTCGGATCAACGCTGGCATCTGTGCACGCCAGCGGGTAACCGCTTCTGGCTCTCCGGGGTCTTTTACGTGAGCGCGGCGAGCGGAAAAGACTACCAAGGCATTGATAACTCGCAGCTGGTCAACTCCAAATACGTCTCCGGCCCCACCGCGGTGCCGACCCTGAACTGGGCCTACCAGAGCCTCCTCCGGCTGCGGGCCTGGGGCTTTAACGGAGAGGGAGAGTATTCTTCCGTCTACACGCGCCCTACGCATGCCGACGGGCGCTGGCCGACGCCCGATCATACTATTCCCATCCGGCTCCCTTACACCCTGCAGCTCAACCCTATTCTGTACAGCGCCTTTAACCTGAACGGCTATGCTCCGGGCCCAGTCAAGAACACGCGAGGCTTATGTAAGCTCTCCGTCTTGCGCGGGGGCACCAAGGGTATGGCGGACATCCTAGATCCGAACTATGCGGCCTGGCTCAGGGGAGATTTGCGTCGCGACCCTCCCATCAAGGAGTCGCTCACAGGTCCGCACAACGATTACCTACTGGCCGTCATCGGCGACGAGGCGGACGTGGTAGAAGGCTTTCTCGCCGGGCGCGACTTTCAAACGATCGAGCGTGGCCACTTGAATGAGGCCGAAGGAAAGGCGAGTCTCCACGAGGGTTGGGTCACGTTGATCAGCGCGCCGACGGAGACGGCTTGCCCCAAGAATCAGACCCCTGGCGGCCGCTCGCCGCAGGATGTGATCTTTACGGATACGGAGTTTCACACCAAGACCGACTTTGCAGCCTGGCTTCAAGGAAAGACGGAGCCGGCGAGGATCGTATCCGCGTCGCGCCGCCGCAACGTGGTTACGTTGTCGCTCGATGCCAACCCGTTTGTGTCAGGCGACGTGATCACGGTGCGGGGCACGACCGACCGGTCCTTCGAGAGCGTGCCGGGAAAGCCCTTCGAGATCACATCGGTGAACGGATCGGCCGTCTCCTACGCCCAGGGAGGTCCCGAGGCGAGCTCGGCCGGCGGCAACGCGGCGAGCGGTCCGGGCTACACGCTCGAGGCTCTCAATGCGGCCTGGGGATCTAACTACAACAGCTTTGGCAGCGATGCGACGCCTCACCGGGAGCGCTGCGCGCAGGGCAACGGCTCAGCCGGGCCATACACCTGTACCCTGCAGAACAGCGGGGTCGCACCCCTGACCGTCCAGGTCACAGTTGGCGATCCCAACCGGCCAGCGGGCGGAGACGATGGCGCGGGGCCCAAGCTGGCGGAGCCCAATGATCGAGGGACTGTGATCGGTCCTGGCATGGCATACGACAACAAGCGTCCGATCAGTACGATCAATTACAGCTCCGGCGCCTTGTCGCTGGTCTTTGCCCAGCCGGTACGCTCGGGTGAGGAAATCGTCGTGTCTTACCAGACGCAGGGCTGGGGCCAAGGTCACGGCGTGCTGGATGAAGACGGGACCTGCCCGTCACGCCGCGGTCCCAAGCAGCCTTGTTGGGTACCCCGCGATGACTACGCGCTCGCGGGCGCGCCCGCCGCCATGAAGGCCGACCTCGACAACTACTTGTTCCATTTCTGCAAAGCCTACTGCGCCACCATGAAAGGGGAGATCGAAGCAGCGGCTCCAGGCGTGATGTACGCGCCGCTGAATCCGCTGGGAAGCTGGGGCACGCCGCCGCGAGCGCCCGTCTTAAGGGCAGCGGCGGCTTATCTCGACCTCTTCGGCAGCCCTTCGATTCCAGCCATCGATCCGAAGGGTCAGATCCCGGACACCCAGGCCCGGATCGACTTTATTGCCCGCTATCTCGGCGATAAGCCCTGGATCACGTGGGAAGGTTTTTACGCCCAGCCTGACTCTTATCTCTCACCTTATCCCAAACCGTTCTTCGATACTCAGGTGGAGCGCGGCCATTACTACCGCCAGATGATCGACCTGCTTCTCGATACCCACGCGAGCCCAGGATGCCAGTGCTCTCTCTCCGATACCCATCCTTTGGTGGGAATGCTCTGGTGGGCCTACTACGACTCGTGGCGGGAGAAGACCAACTGGGGCCTAGCGACACCCCGCGATGATCCCTACGACGGCGTTGCGGCCACCACCTCTCCTGGCGTAGACCGCTGGGGCTATCCTACCGGGTGCCTGCCTCAATTCGGGTGCGAGCAGGCCAACTACGGCGACTTCTTGGATTCCGCTGTCGAGGGCAACCTGGCCGCCTTGCGCAAGGCTGCGGGCGAGCGTTAAGCCCGCGCACTCTTGGGTCAGGCTCTTTCCCGATCTGTGCCGAGTTTACCGTCCGCTGGTCGTCGGGACATTTCTGCCTGGGCTGTCGACTCTAACCGGAGAGCACCGCCCGTACCGAATAAACGCTTGACTCTTCAACTCGCCGCCTGCTAGATTGCTGGGCTTTGCAGCGCTCGCGGCTCTCCTCTGCCGCCTCAGGAAGTCCTTACCGCCGGCCGACCAGGCAGCATGCCGTTCTGGTTAGCCGGCAGCAGGTGCAAGTCTTCGACCTCTTTTAGCTTAAACGTGACCGCCCGTAGGCTGCGCCTTGCGGAGCCCAAGAGCCCTAGACCTAGGGGGGAGAATGGAGCAGGCAGCGTGTCTCTACCCTTCAGGCAGGTCCTCGGAGTTTCCTCCTTCAAGACTCCACCTCTCTTTTTGACGCTAAGCGCAGCTGTCGTCCTCGTCGGCTTGGGATCCACAACCCCTCTATTTGCCCAGCTGAACCTCGACGCGTACGGCGGGACCCTCAGCCTTCAGTGCGGTCCCAATTCCAAGGCGGTGACGTCTGCCATCAGCACGGCCGCGAGAAGCTCGGGCACGGTGACCCTAACCTTCACCTCGCCACACCGCTTTATCGTCAACGACACCATCACTGTGGCCGGCACCAGCGCTGACGGCGGCAGCTTCAATACCCCGGCGCAGCAGCTATTCACAATTGCCAGTGTTCCCACCACGACGTCGGTTACGTACTCACAGAGCGGACACAACGTCAGTCCGACGTCGAGTCCAGGCTCAGCAGCTCTGGCCCGCTATTATACGAGCAAGGCTGGAAGCCGTTGGTGGCTCTGCACTCCGCTCGGAAACGCGATGTGGATGAATGCGGTCTCTGAAACGATCGGCAACTCGACTAAAGACTACCAGAACATCATCAACGCGGACGTGACGCCGGTCAAATACACCAAGGGCGTCACCATCAACGGCGAGGATAACTGGGCCTACCAGACGGCTCTCCGCCTCAAGGCCTGGGGATTCAATACCGTGGCGGAAGACAGTAACGCCCACCTCTTTCCGACGACCACGGACGGTAATTGGAAAACTCCCGATGCAACCATCCCGGTGAACGCCCGTCTGCCTTATATTACCGAGCCGAATCCCATCATTTACACTTCGTATAACCAAGGGGGTTACGCGCCGCTCCCAACCAAGAACGAGAAGGGGCTCTACAAGCGCGTCATGATCGGCTCAATTCGAGGGATGACAGACGTGTTCGATGCCAATTTCTCGAAGTGGCTGTCGGCGAACCTGGCCACCGGTCCGATTCACGCGAGGTTTACGGGCCCGCACCACGAGTATCTCCTGGGCTTCATCGGCGATGAGTCCGACACGACCGGCAGCCTGACCCTCGGCAGCGACTTTGAAGCGGTCACCGGCGGCGGCACCGGCGATCCGGGCGTGGCCGTGCTTTGGCCGGCCAACGACTACGCCGACCCGCAGTGGGGGTGGATGATCCTCATTAGTTCTCCGGTCGAGGCTGCCGCCAGCGCGAGCAACACACCGTACTCTTCCAGGGACCTGGTGTACTCCGACATCCAGTACTACTCCAAGAGCGCGCTTTCGACCTGGCTCCAGCAAAGGAGCGACCGCGGGCCCGGCTATGCCTCCATCGGCGCGCTCAACGCCGCCTGGGGATCGAACTATGACACCTTCGGCAGCGATGCGGTTTCCTACACGGCGACCTGCGCCACCGGCAACGGCACCAAGGGGCCGTACAACTGCACTCTGACCCACACCCCGGTCACTCCGCTCTCTGTTCAAGTGAAGGTCGGCGGAGCGCTCACGGCGGGAGATGACGGCGCCGGCCCTGAGGCTAAACCCGCAACCGGAACCGGGAACCTTCGGACCAACGGTGCCACCCGGCCGATCGGAACCATCACCTACGCAAGTGGCGCCGTTTCCATCACCTTTAACACCGCGGTGGGGAGCGGGACCTCCATCAGCATCACCTACCGGACCAACGGCTGGGGGGCGGGCCACGGTCTGCTGGACGAGGACGGCAGCTGTCCGGCGCGCAAGTCAGGGCAAAGCTGCTGGGTGCCGACCAGCCCGTACTGGACGGCCGCCTCGGTGGAGACCCAGATCGAGAAGGATCTGGACGGCGTTCTCTATCACTTCGAGAACACCTATTTCTCGACCGTCAAAGGCGACCTCGAGGCGGCTGCGCCCGGCTACCTTTACATGCCGGTCGATCCCTTCGGCGGGTACGGAAGCGTCCCGCGCCGCGAGGTACTGGAGGCGGCCGCCCTCTCCGCCGACATTCTTCCTTTTGGGACGATTCCCGCCAGCGACCCGACGGGCGTGGTCACTGACCAACAGGCGCGTATCGATTTCATTGCCCAGTATGGTGGCGACCTCCCGTGGATCAACGTGAGCTTTCTCTTGGCTCAGGCCGATTCGTACTTTCCGGCCTCCCAGTACCCTCTCACCACCTCCCTCACTTTTTCCACCCAACTGGAACGCGGGCAATACTACCAGACCAGGACTGGCGTGCAGCTCACCACCAGCATTTCGTCCAACTGCAACTGCAGTTTTGCCGGAACGTATCCCATCGTAGGACAGAACTGGTGGGGCATTTACGACGACCCGTCCCAAAAGAAGAACTTTGGGCTCGTAACCTTGCGCGATGACCCCTACGACGGAAAAGCCTCCACCCCGAATCCCGGAGTGGACCCGTGGGGTTATCCGACCGGTTGTCAGGGCACCGCCGCCCTGCCGGGTCCTACGAGCCCGTGTGAGGAAGGCAGTTACGGTGATGCGCTGGATTCAATTATCACGGCGAACGCGCTCTGGTTCAGTTACGCGGCGCCCTGAACAGGAAGGTCACGGTCCCTGGCCCGGGCGCGACGCTGGATTTCCTTGGCGTCGCGCCGGGCGTCGCACAGCGCTCGCCAGGGATCAAGCGACAGACGGCGAGCGCTTCCCAGAGTGGCGACGAACGCGTAGCCCACGTTCAGCCAGACAAAACTCAGCCGGTTGACGACACCGTGCTTCCAGTTCTTTCGATACAGGTAGTACAGAGCACGTCCATGACGGCGCACCCAGTAATTGCGCTCACGCCCCGACGGGCTTTGGTTGTGCACCAGCCGCGCTCGTGGGCTGATCAACAAGACGGCTTTCGGCCCCAACCGCGCGCAGAAGTCGACATCTTCGCCGTCCGAGACGCCTTCCAGGGCCTCGTCAAACCGGACCCCGCGAATCGCTTCGGTGCGAAAGCTCATCAAGCCCCCTCCCAGGCGCGAAACCTGGATGGGGCTCTGGTCACGCAGGCGGCCCGCGCTCCAATAGACCGGCTGACGGTCGTCGTGTAACACGCCCCTGACAAACACCGCGCTCCACCAGCGCGTAAACCGGTCCGGCAGGGGATAGTTGGTGACAATTCCCGAGACTCCCGCGGCCTCAGGATGGTTGGAGTAGACGGTCAGGAGTTCTTCGAGGAAATTGGGTTCCAGGACCACATCATCATCGAGAAAGAGGCAGACGTCCGCATGAGCCATCTCGAGGGACCGGTTCCGGGCGCTGGCGAGCCCCGTCACCGTGGTGTCGCGAACGTGATTCAGCTTCAGGCGATCGCGGACCTTTGCCGAGGCCTCCGCCAAGAGGGCGCTGATCTGCCGCTCGCTCTCGTCGCTCGCGCTCTGATCCAGGATGATGAGCTGATTCGGAGTCACGGTCTGAAGGAAGAGGCTGCGCACGGCCGCCACCAGATCACCCGCTCGATCCTTTGTAGGGATGATGACGGAGACCGTGAGGTTCATTCTTCCAGCCAGCTTCCGTTCTGTTTCAGGTCGGGGTATTCGGTCGTCATTCGAGCCCGTGCTGCACACGGTCAGCGGTTGCCGCCTCGAGTCGTGAGCGCCGCCCAGACGTCTTTGCTGACCGTAGAGAGTCCCGAGGCGGGCCGGTGGGTAGCCGGGAGTTCGTAGCCCAGCGTTTCCATGATCGGCCACCAGGCAGCCTCGATTCGTTCGACACAGCTCTGGGGCAAGTCTGTTTTCCAGTTTCCATATTTGGCGGCGCGCACAAAAGGCCTGTCCTGGCGGGTCCTTGCGGTTGAGGGCCAATTAGCCGCCTGCGCTTTCTCGAGGGAACGCATCCGCTCCGGCGAGCTGCGCTCGACAGCCCGATCCAGGCGTTCGCTCGAGGCCTCGACGCCGAGGAATTCCGCAATCCTGGCCAGTTCGTCGTGCGGTTGCCGCAATATATCTTCGTATCGCAACAGGATGAAATTGGGGTCGTTGAGACGCGAGGCCAACCAGCAGGTAACATTTTCACCCCAGGAGCCCGCGGTGAATTCATACTCGCCCGCAATGAACCTTTCGACGTGCTTTTCCATCGGGTAGCCTTCCTCGAAGCGCCGCCGCTTGATCCCCCAGTGGTACATCGATACCGCGACATCCCTGGGGTCACGCGCGATATAGGTTACCCGCTTGTACCGCGGGTCGAAACATTCGTGACTCTTGATGAGGCGAGGGCGGGGCAGGCTCATCAGCTGCTTGTGCGTGTTGTCATAAATATCGGGAATGATGGCCTCGACATTTTCAAAGGTCACCGGCTCCTCAGGATGAATGAGGTTGCCGATCAGAAAGCGCGTCCAGGTATTGCCGGAACGCGGATAAGAGACCAGAAAAACGTCGTCAGGGTAGACTACGAGATTCCGCCCGGCGTATGCCTTGCCACGCAGGTGATTCCACCCAGCCCTTATGAGCGACACAAAGGAACTCACGTAATGACCTCCAGGCGACGTTGTATGCCAGCACTCTTCATCATGGCAATGCCGGACCGGCCGGATTCGGTAGTGGCCGGGGAAAACCTTCAATTACTGGAGCTGGCAACCTTGCCCTCCAGCCAGCCCCTGGTCACAACCATCTGCCGAGCGCGCCGGCGCAGGGCGCGGCGCTCGTCGCCCGTGACACCAACCGCCCAGGCGAGCGCTGCAAACAACGCCGTCTGGACGGCCCCGATCAAGGCAAACTCTTGCCAGTTTGGCGCTGGAAATTTGCTCAACGGCAGCTTCACCAGCGTGATGAATAGAAGGGCTGCCAGAAGGGGGCGGGCAAGGGCGTCGAGTACGTACTCACGAGCTGAGAGACGCAGAGCGCGCAAGACAAACCAGGGCTGAAGGATCAGCTTGGTCGCCAGCATAGGGACGGCGGTACCCAGCGCCACGCCCAGAATCCCATAGCGTTTCGCCCAATAGATACTGAGCGCCAGGTTCACAATCCCCTCGCCAAGCGTCCACCAGCCGAGGGGCTCGTGCTCCGCCCTTGCGTATAATACCGAGACGCCCGGCGCCTGCGCCAGCGCAACCATGTAACCGATCACCAGCGTCAGGAGAATCGGATAGGTTGACACGAAGCGCTCCCCGACCCAGAGGCGCAGCAGCACTCGTCCGTCCAGCAGCAGCAGGGACCCGAGGAAGAAGCTGAGCAAGGCCGTCACCCTGGTGGCGCGCAGAAAGAGGCGGCGCAAGTCGCTGTCGCGCGCCTGCCCGTCCAGCGAACTCATCGCCGGCATCAGCGGCCCCATGACAGCGTACAAGACCTGCTTGAAGTACTCGACCAGGCGAGCGGCGACGTTGAAGGGAGTTACCAGGCCCATGCTCAGAACCCGGGCGATCACCACCGAATCCACACGAAAGCGGAAGAAGTCGCCCAGTTGGCTGAGAAATACGTAGACGCTGTACCCGAACAACTCCCGGGTCGTCCTCCAGCTCGCCAGCCGCCAGCGGATCCCGAACCGGGGATCTGCCCAACGGGCCAAGTACCAGTGCAAGGCCCAGGTAAAGAGCGATACAACCAGAGTGGCGGCCGCCACTCCCAACGCTCCGGAACGCAAGCGAAGGGCTGCCACGAACAGTCCGAATCGCAAGAGCGCGCTGGCGATGGCCGCCAGGTTGAAGAGATCGTAGCGGAGTAGACCACAGAGATAGGCCCCAATCACCTGGGCGGGAAAAGTGACGGCCACGCTCAGGCCGAGAAGCACGACCAGCTTTCGGAAGAGCGCGGCGCCTGGGCCAGAAAGCTGAAAGAAGCTGGGAAGGACGCGCGCCAGACCGACGCTGATGACACATGCCAATAAGCAGACGCCCAGCGACACCGCCAGCGCCGAGGCAAAAGTCTCATCCAAAGCATGACGGTCGCGGGAACCCTCGTACCGCGCCACAAAGCGCTGCAGGGTGCCACGGATACCCATGTCCAGGAGTCCGTACTGTTCTAACGCTGAGGCCACCAGCACCCACATGCCATACTGCAGGTCGCCAAGGCCGTGAATGAGGAGGGGGGTCAAGATGAAGCCGAGAAGCCCGGTCACCACCATTGCGACCCAGTTTGAGAATACGCTCCTGATCATCGGCTGTTTCGAAGAGACTCCTCCGAGTCGAACGGATCTCCCATCGGGCGAACAAGCGGCGCTGCCGCGTCGGCGTCTCCAACTAGCGTAGCCTGGTCTGAGAGCGCGCTCTGGCTGGCGAGTGCTGCGGAGGAGCCCACCGGCCTGGTAGCGAACCGCTCCGGCGCGCTGCGGGGCCTCGGCTCGCCTTCGTCTCTGGAGTTTCGCTCGCCGCTTCGGCGACTGGCTGCAACCAAGGCATACACATGGATAGAAAGATCATCAGCCAAAGCACCTGCTGCCACCAACTGGACAAGAAGAAGGCGGCCACCGTATAACCTGCCAGGCCCGCTTGGAACCCGGTAGCGGCGCGCCGGAGAGTCGGCGGAGCCTGGTTGCGTGCATCGGCCAGGTTTCCCAGGCGCCGATAGACCAGAATCAAGATGCCAAGAAAAGGAAGGAAGCCTGCGATTCCTAACTGACCCAGAACGTCCAGGTAGGTGTTGTGCGCAACGTTGTAGCGAGCATCGTGGCTCAGAGCGACCGTGAAGTCTAGAGCGCCCGCACCGAACAGGGGATGACTCTTGAAAGCGGTAAGCGCCGCCGCCCACAGGTTAAGGCGAGCGTGGGTTGAGGCAACATCTCCTGCCGAAGGGTGCAAGAATCGGTTCAACGCTGAGCCATGCTTGAACAGGGACACCGCTCCTAGGACCAAGCCGGCGGCAGCTGTCAGCAGCAGGTTGCGCAAACGTTCCTTCGATCGCAGAATCAACAGGAGAGCCGCCAGAGCGAGACCTAGCAAGCCACCCCTGGAGCCTGAAATCAGGAAACCTACCAGCATGGTCAGTGTGCAAACGGCGTAGAACGTCTGTTCGAGTCGCGATCTTGCCCCGGTGATCGACAGGAGCGCGACCGGAAGCCACAATACCACCGCGATGGCGAAGTAGTTTGCGTCGTCGGTGAGCCCCCCAAACGATCGCACGCTGTAAGAAAACTGGAGCCACTGCCGGACCACGTACAGGGAGCAAATGGTCTGCCCCGCGACCGCGAAGAGGATGATGCGGCGGAAGCGTTCTTCGGTGTCGGTCATGATCACGGTGGCGATGAAAAGAGAGAGGATCGCCAGGATCTTCTCGAGTTCTCCGAAGCCCATGATTGACAGATCTCTCTCCGAATAACTTAGGAAGGCAACGAAGAGATAGATGAGGGTGCACCAGGCTTCGGGTAAGCGATACAAGGGAGGAGCTGTCCCTTTTGCGGTTAAGCGGGCGAGCGCCGCGCCTAGGGCCGCCAGACCCACGTACTTGATCACCGTCAGGGGGCCAAGTTGATAACCCCACAACCAATGGTCAGGCATCGGAACGATAAACGCCAGCCAATAGTAGAACAGCACCTTCGTTGCCTTTCGTGAAATTGTGGGCTACGGCGTCGCCGGGCGCCTGGGCCGTACTGCGTCGTATGGCTACGGAGCCTGTTGGCATCTCAGACTTCGTCGATCACAGACTGCCGGCGGCTGACAAGGTCGTAGTTTGCAGACCGGGAACCGGTTACCTCTTCGAGCGCCTCTCCTATAGCAGAGCGCAGCGCAGCCAGACCATACTGCTGATCCACGCGCCGCCGTGCCGCCTGGCCTAAGGCGCGTCGGCGCACCGGATCAGTCAGCAGGCCGGCCACGGCGGCAGCGAAGTCGCGAGGATCGTCCGCCAGCACAATTTCCTTGCCATCGATGAAATCCAAACCTTCCGCTCCGATCCGCGTGGACACGATCGGTTGGGCCATGGCCGCAGCTTCGAGAATCTTGATACGGGTTCCGCCAGCGATACGAAGGGGCACTACGAAGACGGCCGCGCGGGCAAACTGAGGTCGCATATCGGGCACGGTTCCCGTGAACTCCACGGCGGTCGACGGCGCGAATTTCCTCTTGAAAACCTCCGACGGGCTGCGTCCGGCCACCACCAGTCGCGCGTCAGGAACGCGCTCCCGTATGCCTGGCAAGATCTCGGAGACGAAGTACGTAACGGCGTCCTGGTTAGGATACCAATCCAGGGCACCGCAGTAGAGAAGACGATCGCCCTCGCCTTGCGCGCCTGGCTGATAGGCGTCTACATCGACCACGTTGGGAATACTCACCGTCCGAACCCCCGGGCAAAGCTGCCGAAACAACTCGCCGTCGAACTCAGAACACGCGCCTACCGCGGCAACTTGCCGGCACAGTCTGGCTTCCCATTTGCGCATCTTTTCCGCTTCCACCCGAAAGTAGAGGCGCGCTAACGGGTTCCGCAAGTGTTGGGCGTAACGCTGCAGCAGAAGATAGGCGACGTGCTGCGTGTCGGCGATAACCGGTACAGTTAAGTGCTTCGGTAAGTTGACGATTGGATAGATCTCGTCGCAAATGACGGCGTCAAAGTTACTGCAAGCCAGACGCTCCCTGACGCACTCAGCCATGGCTGGCGACGCGTATCGCACGGCCCCGTAAGGGCGGCCCACCCGTAGCGCAAGAAGCCGCCGCAGAGACTCGCCAAGCGGATGAATACTTGTCGCAACAGGGACCAAATCGAGGTGGTCCACCAACCGGTGTAGCGGCCCCAGGTCCTGGGCACTTTCTCCGGGCTGTGCGAACGACACCAGGGCTAACTCGTGATCCTCGTCCGCCAGCGCCCTGACGAGTGACCAGAGATGAAGACGGTGGCCGCTCACGGGCGGGAACGGCACTTCCATCGTTACCAGCAGAATGCGCATGGGACCAAGCCGTCAGAGCTTTGTGCAGTAAAGGTTGACCATGCCGCGCGCCTCGGCTTCGGCCGCCAGTGAGCCGAAACTGGACGCCTGCCAGGGCCGCTGGCTGCCGTTCTCCTCAATCGACTCCACGTGCAGGCCAAGGTCGGAAAGCCGGTCCAGGAAGCGCCGGGGCTCGTTACCGCCGAATTTCAAAGCGTCCGGAGCGAATTCGACTACCAACTTAAATGGCTGCGAACGCCGGATCAATTCCTGCATGCCTTCCAACGCCAGCGGCTCTGCACCTTCCACGTCCATCTTCACAACGTCGACGCGCGGCCAGCCTTCAGTTGCGAGAAACGCATCGAGCGAGACGCTCGGCACCTCGCGTATCGACTCGCGCACGACGCTGCGGGGGTTCTCGAAGATACTATGACGGTCATTGCCCTGGCTGCTGACGAACAGCTTCACGATGCCGGTGCGGTCGCTGACCGCTTTGGCGATGGGAATAACGTTGCTGCAATGGTTGATCGCGATGTTCTTACACAATAGAGCGTGATTATCGGGCTCAGGCTCGAAAGCAAAGACCCGTCCGTTGTCACCCACGAGGCGTGAAAACAGCAAAGTGTAATAGCCCACGTGGGCTCCCACATCCGCTACAGTCATACCCCTCTCGGTCACGTGTTCCAAAAGGCTCCGCGTCTCCTGCTCATACTTGCCACCCAAGAGCGCCACAGCAAAACTCAAGCTGGGCCCGCCGCGCTGCGAGAGGTACATCTTGAAACCGTCCACCGTCTCAGGCCTGCGATGCAGGCCGAGGGCTAGACGAGTACACTTGGAGCCCACCAGGTTCACCGCCGCCAGAGCCTTCCGGCCCCAGGGGCGGCGGCGCAGGCCTTGCAATCCCTTCATCGACGCTTCTCCCGCCCGCCGTTTGCAGGACACCTCTCCCGGTCCTGGCTCCAGGTCCGCGGAGCCGGTCGTTTGCTAGCCACCCAGCACACCCTTCCGCCGCAAGAACTTGACTGTGTTCGCGATCGGGTAGTAGATCCGGTCGTTAGCCAGAATGCCTTTCGTAAACCAGTCGTGGCTGGTGAGGAAGAACATGGCCGTGTTCGCAAAATCCTTTGGCGGCGGCTCAAAGTGCGTCCTGCACTGATCCCAGGCGCCTTCGATGTCGATGGCCGCTTCCTCAAAAACACCCAAGCCTTGGTCGGCGGCCAGCCGGACGTGCCGCGCGCGTTTAGGGTCGAGGTCCACCATACGCATGGCCGTCGAGTCCAAGGCCACCGGGTCCGGGCTGGCCAGAATCGTGTCGAGGCGCTTGACCGGTCCGGCCACAGGTCCGCGTCCTTCCATGGCGAAAGTCGCATCCATGAGGATCAATTTGGGTTGCAGGACACGCTGCAGCGAACAGAGCATGTCCGCGATGCGGCGGTGATGCCGTAGCCGGTCCAGGTGGTCTGGGACGCATCCCCACTGGTTTTTCAGCGCGCCCGTGAAGTAGGTCAGGGCGTGCGTCTTCAAGACCGGGATGTTGATATAAGCGTCTGCCTCTAGGAGAATCCTGGGAAGCTTAATCTTACCGGCCGGAGGACAGTCAGCCAAGGTGAAAGGGCCGTCGGAGAAATTGACCAGTTCCACGCCCAGTTCCTGGGCCATAGATACATAGCCGGAAGCTGCGAACGCTTCATTCGGGGTCTGGCGTAGGTGCCGTGCTTCGCCGATATAGATTCGTCGTGTCCGGGTGAGCAGGATTTTGCAAACCGCCTTCACCACTGCGGGATTGGTGTTGCCTCCCACCACCGTCTGGGGAACCGCGGTGCAGACGTTTGGCTTGAGGACCACGGTTGACTCGGGTCGCACCCAGCTTTCCCAATCAAACCGTTCCATGCATTGGCGCACGGCCGCGTCCAGTGAACTCTGGGCAACCCTTCGGACCAAAACTGTGCTTTGTGTAGGTCTAGTCATGGTGCTCATCCTGAGGAGCGCCCAACCCTGAACGACGGTGGGCCCAGACTTGCATCGAGTTGCTTTGCTCAATCGACAAGTTCGCTCCGTTTGTCGGCGGCCAAGGGGGTGGAAACGGCCAGCGGCTCCGGCGTGATCTGGCAAGGGGGCGCGGGGGCGAATGTCACCTGCCCCGCAGCGCGCCCTACCGCTGAGCGCGGCGTCAACGAGAAGGGCTTTTCCACGAGAAGAAAGAGGATGGAGGAGCAAACCCAGGTTGCGCAGAATCCTGCGACGAGCAGAATCGCAAAAAGAACCGGCGAATGCGGCCGCGGCACAATGATTCGACTTAGAGCGACGGCAACTCCCTTGAGCGTCAGACCGTGCACGAGGTAGTAGGAATAGCTCATGTTGCCCAGGTAGCGTAAGGGGCTCCATGAGAAAACGCGCTTCAGGAATCCGCCGTAACCAAAGCAATAGGCGGCAAACCAGAAACAACTGACGCTCAGGAAGAGCGTCTTATAGGGTCCCTGGTAACCGGGGACGCCCTCGAGCAGCGTCCGCCCGTGGGTCCACCCCGGGAAGGTGGCGGCGAACCAGCTCCCCTTGGTATCTAACGTATAGGCGATCCCGAGGCTGGCGAAGAAGAAGATCGCGGCGGCAATTTCACCGCGCCGGCTCAGGCGAAGCCGAAACCGCTCATAATTAAGCGCCTCGTAGAGCAGAATGCCCGAAGCAAACATGGCCAGGCGCACATGAGAACGAGGGAGGAAGACGGAGCCGACCAGATAGCCGGCACCCAGAAATCCGAAAAAAGCCATTCGGGCGCTGGGCCTCCACTTCCAGGCTCCTGTGAGCAGGACAATCAAGGGAAGAAAAAGGTAGAAGAAAAACTCATAGCTGAGGCTCCAGGCCACGGTGATGATCGGCGTGATCCTGAAGATCCCCGGCAGCAGCAGGAGGTTTTGCAGGACGTAAGAGGCTCCCGACCAGAAGGGACCGTGGACTCTGCTGGCCCCTGGGAATATCCAGGAGAGAGCGAGGTACACGCCAAAAACGGCCAGAAACGTGGGATAGATTCTCTCGACGCGCCGCCGGACAAAGTGCGGATAAGTTGTCCGGCGCCGAATGACCGCCCCATAGATCAGATAACCGCTGATCACGAAGAACAAGTCCACTCCAGTGTTACCGATCAGCCCCATAAAATGAGAAGCCATGAAAGCCATACTGCCCGGAGCCACGTAGGACCCGAATAAAGCATGAAAGTGAACGAAGAACACCAGCAGCACAGCCAGACCGCGCGTCCCCTCCATGGAAATAAGCCTTGAGGACTCGGTCGAGACTTCGTACCACGAACCGACCTGCCAAGGTGGCGCCAACTTGTGCGGTTGTGTCAGAACGTGCCAGCTGAAGGGTTTCTTCATCAGGTTCGAAGAGGTCTCTGGTTCCTGTCTGTCGTTGTTCCCCCTGCGAGTAGTCTATCAGAACATGCCGCTCCTTCATGCTCGGGTTGGCTCCAGAAACTGGTGATAGTTCCAGGCCACCTCGCCAACCAGATCGCCCCAGCGCCAGGCGCTCCTCGGTCCCACCCCCTGCACAACGGGAAGGTGGCTCAAGACTCGATCGCGGGTTGCGGGAGCGACGCCCCTCTCCGGGTGGTTTTCGATCGCTCCCGGAAGCTCGTCGAGGAGCGTCCGGGCCGCCTGGTAGACACAGTATCGGGGCGAACCGTTGCTGATCAGGCGTGCCCAACCTAGCCAGCGGCGGCTACCCCGCAACCAGCCGCAGGCCCGCCACACGAAGATCCACCCTCGCAGCCTTTCCGCGAGAGGCTGTCGGCGAATCCAGCGCCGCAGCGGGTCTTCTCCGGGCACCGGGTCCTGTGTTCCTGCCAGGCGCGCGAGCTCCCACTGCCAGAGCGATCGGGCATGCTGAACGGCCTGGCGCCAGAACTCCCAGTCCAGAGTGGCGGCCGGCGGATCGCCTCCCAGCTTTGCATCCGTCGCGATGCTCACTTGCTCGCTGAAGGGTCCCGGTGGAAATGGCCAGTTCTGACCCGCCTCGGGCGTGCCGGCCAACGCCGTCAGCCGGTGGCAGCGCTCCAGGTAGGCCGGCGCATAGAAGCCGGCGAAGACCGAGAGCGATGTAGCCATATCCAGGTATAACTTGACCGTCCGATAGCGCAGCCCTGGCGGCAGAGGACCGTCACAGCTCTTGACCTCGGCGGCGGCCTCGAGATTCTCGATCACGCGGTTGGCCAGGAGCCGCCAGGCGTCCTCCCAGAGGATATCGGCTGCCGAAAGCTCCGGAATGAGCCGCACGACCGAGCCGTCGCCATAGACGACCCGGCCGCGAGCACGCAGTTCGTAGGCGAAAATCCGGCGATCAAGCTCCGCAAAGAACCTGGGATGCACTGGCGTCAACTGAATGTGGCCCGCGATGCGCTCGCTCCCAAGTTCGGCTTGGATCTCTTGCTCCAGCGACCTCAGCGCAGGCTGAGGGGGGAGCGGCGACCGAGGTTCGAATACCAGCAGAAACTCCACGTCGCCGAGGAGTTTCCAGCCCTCAGACCACGTCACCCAGGTCGCTTCGTTTCGCGCCAGGCTCCCCGTGAGCATTACGGCACGCAGTCTGTCGGGGTAATGGCGACCACAGATGCGGGCGGTCTTCTCGCAGACGATCGATCCTAGAACACCCGTCTCGCCCGGGCTATCGGGGGGCGAGGACAGAGAACGAGATAGGGGCCTGGGGGTCATCATTTTCCGCCACCGAGGGGACCTGCAGTGGGAACGCCCGAGCGGACGCCGTGGTCCCTGACGGATTTTGCCGGTTCCAGCCCCTCCGCCGTCCGGCCCAGGGCGCGCCGATAGAGCTCAGCCGTCATTCGGACTTGGCGCTCCTGGCTGAAACGCCCTAGCACCCACTCTCTGCCTGCCTGGCCCAGACGCTGTCTTAGTTCGGCGTCGCCCAGCAGCAGGCAGACGGCATCGGCCAAGGGTTCAGGCCGGTCTGGCGGGACGGTCAGTCCGGTCTTGCCATTGATGACCACCTCGCTGGTCCCGTCCACGTCGGTCGCGACCATCGGCTTGGCCATGGCCAGCGACTCGATGGCGGCAATCGGCAGCCCTTCGAAGTGGGAAGGCAACACGCTGATATCCGCGAGAGCCAGCCAGTCGGCGGGACTTGACTGGTAGCCGACGAATCGGGCATTGCTTTCGATGCCTAGGTAACGAGCCATGGCTTCGAGTTCGGCTCGGAGCGCTCCTTCTCCCACGCATACGAGACGCACCGAAGGAAACTTCCGCGCCACGGCCGGCAGGGCCCGGAGCAGGACCTCGTGCCCCTTCTGGGGCTCCAGGCGCGCGAGCACGACGAGCACCGGATCTTTCTCGCCGAAATCGAGACTCTGCCTCATGCCGCCCGGCGGGATGTGTGCCGAATCAAAGCGCGTCAAGTCGCCTCCGTTTTGAATGGTGACGATCTTTCGCTCCGGCAGGCGCTTCTCGCTTATCAGGTAGCGGGCGTTGGCTTCAGAGACAGCGATGTAGTAATCGACTGCCCGGCCCACCAGGCGGTCAATGGCAAAATTCCCTTTCAGCCAACCCTTCCGCCATTTCTCGCGCAGGTGCGGCGTCTCGACGACCAGCGGCACACCGCACAGCCAGGCGACCGGAGAGGCCAGCCGGCTGGCCTGAAACAGGTGGGAATGCACCACGTCCGGCCGCCGCTCACGCAGGAGACGGGCCAGGCGCCAGGCGCCCGCCAGGTCTTGGATCCCTTCAAGCCGCAACGGGATCACCTCGACGTCGCCCGGCACGTCGGGCCCCAGGGCTTCGGCGAGCTCCGGAGTACAGGCCAGGAGCAGACGGAAATAGCTTCGGTCCAAGCCTCGCAACAGAACTAGGATGTGCTCCTCCACGCCGGCACGAATTCGGGCGTTGTCAAAATGGAGGATGGAAACTTGGCCCGCTTTCATAGCGATTTCTGGCGCCCGCCGGCACGACTGCAGCCTTCCGCGCAAAACTCAAGCCGGGCTGATCACCGCCGTCTTCAAGCAGCGGTAGACGTCGGCGATGCTTTTCAGCTCGGCGGACGGCTTGCGGTTGCTAAGGAAAACAGCGTCGGAATAAGGGTCATCGGGATGGTAGCCGTGCATCCCTGCCGGAGTCCACCCCGGCCCGTTAAAATCGCTGTGCGAGAGCAGCCAGCCGGGATGGAGCAGAAAGATCAATTCGCCGTAGCGGCGGTCAGGAAACAGGATGCCGAGCTGGCGCAGCTCGTCGTCCAAAAGGACCCGGCCACAGTCGAGATTGCCGACCAGCGCGGCGATTTCACGCCGGCCACGCTCGCTGAAGAACCAGAAGCGCGCCATGGTTGAATCGTAGACGGCCAAGTAATCTTCCGGCATCGACAGGCCCAGGGACTTCACGTCACGAACCAGGTCGTAGTGCTGGCGCACCGGCGTCATACCATGATCGGAGGTGATGATAAAGGAGGCATCCGGATCGTGGCGCCGGGCAGCCGCAAAAAGTTCGCGCAACCGCCCCGCGTACCAGCTCAGCTTCGCCTCGAGCGGCTCGGGATGGGACCATTGGTTGTGCAGAAGCAGATCCATCTCGCACAGATAAACAAAAAAGAAGCTCGCGGCCTCATCCTCGATGTCCGTCATGGCGCGCTGGAGGATTTCCTGGTCGTTCCATTCGTGATAGGTGTAGCTCCGGTAAGGAATGCCCTGGCCGGCAAGCTGATCGAAGAGCGATTTTGCGCCGGTGATTCCGCCGGGCTCATAGATGTTTCGGCGCTCGATGAAGTTGAACCAGGGTAGCAGCCGCGGGCTGACGCAGCAGTCGAAGTTCTGTCCCATGCCGAGCGCGCGCTTTCCGAGCTCCTTGACCAACTTGCGGCTGACCCGGTTGTCCAGAAGGCGGTCGGGCAGAAAGCGGAAGTGCCCCAGCCAGCGGAACGGCGAACCCTGAGGATCGTAGTAAAAAAGATTCCAATGGCCGGTTTGCGAAGGCGGAACGCCCGTCAACATGGTGGGAATGGCGCCAGAGCTGAAACCCAGCACTGTCCGCAATGGGACGCGAAAGGGCAGGATGTCTTCGAGAAACTGGCGGCCTTCGAGGAACTTCCAGCCCAGCGCGTCGATCAGCACGAAGACGAAGATCCCGCGTGTCACGTGCCTCGGGCCTGCTTGCGATGCTGTCAGAGTGGTTGGCATGAACGTCAGCCCGTGAGCGCTCCTCAAGGAATCGACCGCACGATGCGAGGACCCAGCCGGTTTGCCACCGGGAGCGGCAACCGCTGCCAGATCCTGGTCGCCCATGTGTAGCGCGGATTGTCCGGACGCAGTTGGGGCAACGCCGCTCCCGGGCTCAGCCAGTAATACCAGTGAAGCGGCCGCTCCTCGCAGTTCCAATGGCGCTTGAATTCGTGTACACCGCTCCCCGGAGTGCACCGGCCAAGGTCTACTCGCTGATAGCCGTTCTCCAGGGCCCATTCCAACAGAGTCCAGTAAAGAAGAACCGCGGAGTATTTACGGCGGGATTCCGGCAGGGTGGCGCTCCAGGGCCAGTCGACGGTGCCGCGGTAGACGGTCGTGATGCCACTGGCGACCGCCTGTCCTTCGTCGTAAAGCGTGACGATGCGATTCTCGCCGGGGAAGAAGCGACACATGTTTTCGAACCATTGCGGCGGATAGACCGGTGTGCCGAGATTCCGCATGTTGACGGCGAAGATTTTGTAGAAGGTCCTCACGTCGTCGAGGCCACCCCACTGCACGCGAAGTCCGTGCTTCCGGGCGCTTCGGACCTTGTTGCGCATGCCTGAGCTGAGCCTCTTCCACAGGTCGTCGGTGGTGGCCGGTAGGTCTACCAGCATGGTGACCTTGCTGCCAGCCTCCCGCAAGCCGTACTCGAATGGGGCTCCCTGGCGGAGCTCAACGTGGCGAGCTCCGATCTCGCGCGCGATTCCGACCGCCTTGTCGAGCAGCTTCTCCGCGGCGGCCGGCGTGCTCGCCAGCACGCCTCCGTAGCTGAAATACGGCATCGAAACCAGGAAATTGCCGAAGAGCCGGCTCTTGATCGAGACCAGCGGGAGGACTCCCTGCATCACGCCGCCGGCGGTGGCCGCCAGATAATAGGTCGGGTGGCCGTAGGTCTCCTCGACGACCTGCTTCCAGGCCCAGCGTTGATAATTGGAGGCCTCGGGCATAGAATCAACGTAGGCATCCCACAGGGCCGTGTCCTGGCAAATCTCGATGTCCAAAACGCTGGTGGTCAGCATCCTCGAAACTGAACCCTTCCGCCACTTATCGGCGGCTTTCCCCTCAATGAAGCTCAGGCGACTTCCTTAAGGAACCGCACGATCCGGTGCGCAGCCGCGTCCGTCACCCGCATATGCATCGGCAGAGTGACGACCTCCCGTGACGCCCGCTCGCCTTCCGGACAAGTGCCGGTTCGATAGTGGAACACTTCTTCTCCCACCCCATCCGGTCGATCGACGGGGTAGCGGTACCAATCACCCAACTCGATGCGGCGCCGCTCCGCCTCCTCCAGGACCCGCTTCTTGTCGGGGACGCGAACCGGGTAGCAAAGCAATATCGGGTCATGCTCCGCTCGGACGCTCAGGACCGGCAAGCCCGCCGACCGTAAACCGGCGTCGTAGACGGTCTTGAGACGCCGCCGGTGGTCGATCACGGAAGTCTCTGACCAGCGGCGTTGCAACAGTTTTTCCTGGAGACCGCCCATCCGTTTGGCGTAGTCGGATGCCCGCGGCTCGGCCCCCTGGAGCTCCTCCGGCGTGGACGAACCCACAAAGATGCCCTTCGCCGCAAGCCAGCGATAACCCCGCCTCGCCAGCCAATAGACCCAAGGCGCAGAAAAGACCTCCCGGATACGTACCTGGGCTGCAACTAGGAGTGTCTCGCGCAGGGACGGGGCCGCGCACTCCTGGTCGTGGAATCGGTCCAAGGCTGCGGCGAGCTTCGGATCCGAGGTGCGCGCCCAACCGCCGAGTCCGGTCGTAACGGGTTTGCTCCAGTGGGAGCTGAAGAAGGCAGCATCTCCAAGATTCCCGAGCTCTTGCCACCCGGCGACCGGGTCGCGATACTGGCTCCCCCTGACGTGCGCGCAATCCTCGATCACCGCGATGTCCCGGTCCCGCGCCCAGGCGACGATCGACGCCGCTTCGGCCGGTATCCCGTAGCTGTGCTGGACAATGATCACTCTGACACGATCCTGCGCCACCCGGCCACAAGCCGCCTGGATCGCGGAAAGCGGCATGTTGAAGGTCTCGGGATCGATGTCTGCATAAAGGGGCTCTGCTCCCGCCACCAAAACGGCCAGAGGAACCGCGAAACAGGTATAGCCCGGTACCACAACAATACTTCCAGGACCGACCCTGAGCGCCCTCAACAGGCCGTACAGCGCGATCCGGCCTTTCCAGAAGGTGTACACCTTGGGCGCTACGAGGCGGCCCGGAACGCCCGCCGGCTCCGGGGTCCACCCGCGGTCCGCTGCCCGAGCTTCTACACTTGTGCTCACGTGGTGACCTTGCCTCGGCGCGAAAGCGTCGGGATCTCCCACACCGCGAAGCCCTTTCCCCTGCAGGTGTCAATGAAGCCTACTAGGGTTGAGGCTCCACCCAGGAGGACGTAGAGCGGCACCGAAACGAGCCTCCCCCCGCTCCTGCCGTTGACCGCCAGGATCAAGCCCGCGATGGCCGCCGCATAGAAGATGAGTTGCAAGCCCAATGCAGCTGCAAAAAAGGGATTGCGAGCCAGCATCGCGCTTGCAACTAGCGCCAGCGCCATAGGAATCAAAGTTAGCCAGCGCAGGAACTTTCGGGAGATGAACTGCCAGCCTCGAACGCCACCGAGGGTGCTCCGCAGCCGCCACATGGCCAGCGCGCCCTGGGCCGAAATCCGCCGGCGCTGCTTGAACGACTCCCAGGGCGAGCTTGTATCGCGCTCCAGCACCACCGCTTCAGGCTCGAGAAGCACCCAGTAGCCGGCCGCGGCGATCCTCAGCGGTAATTCCAAATCGTTCGCCAGCTCCGGCACGACCGGCGCAAACAAAGAGCGGCGAATGGCGAAGATCGCTCCGTCAGAGGCCAGCACCGACCCGATCCTGCTCTCCAGCCGTTTGATAGCCGATTCGTAACCACCGTAAACGCCGGAGCCCCCCTCGATGACCGAATGTTCGACCTGCGGCACGAGGTGGGTCTGCCCAGTGACGCACCCCACTCGAGGATCGGCAAAGTGGCGGACCAATCTGCGCAGGCAGCCCTTCGCGATGTGCGAATTCGCGTCCGTAAAGAAGAGCAACTCGGCCTCCGCCAGCTGTGCCAACCTATTGAGCGCCAGATTCTTGCCGGAGCGCTTCTCCATCCGGACGAACACCAGCCGTGGATCCTTGACCTGCTGCAGAATCTCGTCGGTGCGATCCTCGGAGGCGTCGGAGGCGATCAGGAGTTTCAATCGATCCGCGGGGTAGTCCCAGTCGAGCGTTTCCTGCACCTTCCAGCCGATGTCCTTCTCTTCGTTTCGTGCCGAAATCAGCACGGAAACGCTCGGCAAGAAACTCTCATCGATCTGTGGCTTCACAGGGCGCAATATCGAGAGCAACTTGAGGCCCACGAAGTATCCGGCGTAGACGTAACCCAGCCAGACCACCGCGATGCAGAATAGGACCAGCGTCAGCGTCCTCCGCGATTGAAAATAAGAACGTTAATCGAGCACCGACACGTCTTATCGGCTGCTTTCGCAAGCTGGATGAACTTTCGAAAGGTGGGATGGAAATTCATATAACTATCCTGTACCCCCGCTTCACCTTAGTGTAACATGTGCTCCGGCGCGCTGGTGATGATTTCGGTAATGGTCGCCGAGGCTTGCTAGCGCTTGTCCCCCTTAAGAGCGGCCGCGGACCGCCTCGCGAAATTCCGTTGATTGGAACCTAATACTTTATTATTATTAAGCAATTCGTACACTGTCGCTCATGAAATACGCGCTCGGCTCCGCGACTCCGCTCAAGGCTACGAGACCCAGCGACCAGCCAGAGATCGAAACGAACTGGATTACGTATCCTTATGATTATAACACACATAAGCTGGGATTTGCGAAACGACCTGGCACGTCTAAGCCTATGATGGCAAAAGTCGCAGGAACATTCGTTCGTTGGAGCTGTCTCCGGTCAATGAGGCGGGCCTCGCAGACGCAACCTCTCATCGCGTATCCCATTAATCCCAGAGGTGTTATCCCATCTGGCGATAACCTGCCTTCTACACATCGGGCCAAAGCGGGTTCTTGGCTGACTATCCGTGAGACCCGCTACCCAGAAACCTGCCGCCCAGCAATTCTTCAAGAGGTAGGCGCTCTGGGTATTGAGAGTAAGGTTAGTGCCCTCATAAGGGCGTGGCGCGGGCGAACCAGCACCAGAGAAGGGCCCAGACCGCGGCCAGCAAGACATCCACCGTGTAATGGTACCTCCCAGCCACTGCTCCACAGGCAATACTCGCCGCAATCCACAGAGCTATGGCACCAGCGACGGGGACATGCCGTAGCAACTCCGCGGAAGCAGCCACGGAAGCAGCCACGTGACCGCTGGGAAAGGTATTAACCTGGATGCTTGCATGGCGCAAGATCCAGAGGTTGAGACCGCGAAGTTTGGTGGGTTGGGACTTCAATTCCGTGCGTCCAACGAGCGACCGCGGTGGGAGCGTCTGCGCAAAGGGGACCATCGCATAGCACAGATAGGTCGGTGGAAGTACACATGTCCAAAATTCATCCGCGTATCGACCCATATGTTCGAGGTAGAGTACTCCGAGGGCGAGAGGAACGAGCGGGTAGCATAGAAGGTAAGCCAGTTCGAGATAGGCGTTCACCCCGCTGGGAATCTCACCGGCCCCTAGATATCGCCTTGCGACGTCGGCCAATGTCTCATCCAGCCTGTGAAGTTGCGACTGGAGCTTCTCATTTGGTTTGGTAAACAGGCTGCCTGACTGCCAGTAAGCCATCAAGAGAAGAGGTCCAGGAAGCCAGTCACGAATAAGCTGCACTGAGAGCGGCCGGAGCAGCTGGTGCGCAAACTGAACGAGAACCACTAGCCCGAGGCCCACTGCCCCGATTGCGGTTGGCTTGATACGCCGGTGGCCATCCAGGCGCCGCACCTGGGCAAGACCCACCAACAAAGAAAAGAAGATGACATTAATCCATTCAGCTGTGCGCACAGGCAATCCCCGATGTCTTCTCCATTCTGGTTCTCAAACAGCCTAGGCGCGGTCCGTGGCGCGCCCGCTGTTCGCTATCGAATCTAACACTTGAGCCAACGCGCCACACCGCGATCAGTCCAGGTCCTGCCAGCCGCAGTGGGAGACTCGCGAGCCAAGCTAGGGCGGGAATTATAAAGACCAGCGTTTTCGTGAGGGCCTCCTTCCAGGGTCTGGTCGTCCCCGGTCAGCGGGTGGCTAAGGCGCGGGCTGGTTCTTGGTCTTTTCCGTCCGGTAGATCGTCCGATAGCCCATCGTCGATCCGACCGCAAGACCGGCGCCGGCTGCGCCCGCCGTGGCTCCGGCCGCGATACCGGCGATAGTGTTGCCCTCGTTACTGTTCGCGACTTGGATCGGTAGGGTGATGGCGAGAGCCGCCCCTGCCCCAATGGCCGCTCCCAGGAGAATGTTGTGTGTGCGCTTTGAGCTGTCCCGTATGCTGACCCAAATCACCCCGGCGCGCGGAACGCTCCGCTCGTTCTGCCCGGCGCGGAGCGCAATGACTTCATCGGAGACAGAAACGAATTCTCCTTTGAACGACTTCATGCTCGTGTCCACGACCTCAATCTTCTGCCCCAAGTGCAACGCTTGAGGTTGTCCCAGGAATCCTGGGCGGCCAGGGTAAGCAGTGGCGTTACGAGCAAAAATAACAGGGCTGTTATCGTTCTTATTATAACTACCTCCTTCCTTGCCCTCCCTTCCATCTGAGAGCGGTCGCTTCCTGCTCTCACCCTCTAATGCGAAAAGCGAGCCGGAAAACCCTAAGGCTTGGCTGAAGCATTTCTCACCTAGCCCGGTACCGAGGTGGGTCCGAAGCCAGAACTCCCTTGCATCTCCGTGCCTCGGTGTGCTCGCGTTATGCCTCCTAACTTTCGCCTCTCCTCAGCAATATCTGTGGGTTGATTCCGGCTCGGGGAGGCGGCCAAGCGTGTGATAGAGTGCAATTCCCATCGCTTCATAGGTGCGAAAACCGTAGGAGCGTCTGGTGATCACTCGGATTTT